>ENA-OQVM01000080-OQVM01000080.1-marine-metagenome-genome-assembly--contig:-NODE-80-length-143306-cov-4.844012_pt1 | contig 143306 bp, 112 predicted proteins | sample MGYA00237776_ERZ505498 | MGnify/ENA primary metagenome ERZ505498 (study PRJEB26159, sample SAMN06265151) | marine metagenome | isolation source: Helgoland LTER site | place: Germany:Helgoland, sampling...
GCACAAATTAAAACTGCTTTAGATGCGAAACAGGATACATTGACTGCCGGCACTAATATTACGATTACTGGAACTACTATATCGGCAAGTGGTGGTAGCACCATAGACGAAACTACCGATGTATCTCTCAACAATCTCAAGGTTCACGGAGATCTTTCCGCCAACGATGCCAGTTTTAATGTAATTGACGCCGCGTCTATAAATGTAACTGGTGATTATCAACAGAATGGTGCAAATATAAATACGATTTACGCAACCATTGAGTCTCCCACTCTAACAGGAACTCCTCTCGCACCAACTGCTAGTTCTGGAACAAACACAACGCAACTAGCGACAACCGCTTTTGTATCAACCGCGGTTTCTAATTTAGTAAATGGAGCACCAGGAGCATTAGACACATTAAGCGAATTAGCGTCTGCTCTTGACAATTCCGGCAATTTCGCTACAAATGTAACAAATACATTAGGTAGTCTACAAACGCAAATAGACACAAAACAAGCAACCTTATCGTTTAATGCTCCTAGTAGTAATAATACGAATCCATCCACGTCAGCACAAATTAAAACTGCTTTAGATGCGAAACAGGATACATTGACTGCCGGCACTAATATTACGATTACTGGAACTACAATATCGGCAAGTGGCGGAGGTGGCGGTCTCACAGACCTAAGTGCGTCTTCTATCAGTGATCTCAGTGATGTGTCATTTAATTCAACTACCACAACAGATGGCGCAACATTATTATGGGATACAACAGAACAATTGTGGAAACCTAGTAATGTAACCAATACTATCGGTGTTAATATGTCTTACGTTCATTACGAAGAGCTAAAAGTATTGACATGTAACGGCGGACAATTTAATGAAATTAATGGTCTACGATTAACATTTACACCGACGCATAATGACTCAATTGTTGAATTAAAGTATAACATTTTTATGGAAGCGGAACCATATACTCGTGATATGGGACTGGTAATAACAAGAACAATCGGTGGAACTGAAACCACATTTAGAAATACAACTGGAGGAACCGATTGGTGGGATACATTGGTCCCTACAACAGGATACGATGGTTATGCACAACATATGAATACAGCTGCATTAAATTATTACGATGAACCAAATACATTGGAAGAAATAATATATAAGGTAAAAATATTTCGTACTAATCCTGCCGCAAGCGCATCTACATTATATATAAATAGAACTTCTACAAATGATGGTGGCGTTACAACCGAAACCGCGGTATCGGTTGGTTCTGTCATAGAACACCCCAAACCCAAAACATTAGTTCCAGCAACCTCCGTCGCCAAACAAGGACAAGTATTGGAAACATTAGCGGGTTTTTGTGACGGTCGTTCAGTAACCGTTTTAAGTGGAACTTATACCCTAGCTAATATAACAACTGGTACGTCAGTAAACGGTGAAACTTATGTTGATTTCCCAGGTTCAAGTATTGCTTATAAACCTCCAGTAGGGACTAAACAAGTTATTTACAAATTTAATACACAGTATGGTCGCGTATCGAATAGTTCAGCTGTTGGTTTAAGTTTTTTTATAGATAATACTGAAGTTACAGCATTAAAGAAATTTTTTGGTAAAGAACAAGATTATTCTAACAGTATTATTCAAAGTTATGTAATAAATATAGACGGAACAGATGACATAGCTAATGGAAGATTATCATCTTGGAATTCATTAAAAACATTAAAACTTAAAGTAGGTACACAAACTGGTTATGGAATATATGTAAATAAAACTAGGTTCGATATAATTGATGGAACTAGTGGGAGTAATGATTCAACTACACTTACAACTTATGTCCGTAAACCCCATTTAGAAATCCAAGCAATAGGCGAATCGTCCGGACAAGCAGTAACCCTTACCAATAACAGTGTAAGCGATCTCAGCGACATTTCCTTCAACTCCACCTCCACCACAGACGGACAAGCACTCGTATGGAATTCTACGGATAGTGTGTGGGAAGCGGGGGCGGTTGCTAGTAGTGGCGGTTCTCAATGGACCACTAGTAGTTCGGATATTTATTACAACAGTGGAAATGTTGGTATTGGAACGACTTCCCCAAACATATTATTTGATATAGAAAAAAGTGTTAACCGTTCATCGACTTACGATGATGTATCAAGCGACCCGTATCCAGGTTCGGCGATTGCGTCATTCCATATTCGAGATACTGTTGATAATTCTGAATATGGATTGGTATTTGGAACAACGGTATCTAGCGGAACTTCATATATACAATCCAAAAAACTATCAAGTGCTTGGAATTTTGGTTTATCATTGAATCCAAATGGCGGAAATGTAGGAATTGGAGTAACAAATCCTAAAACAAAATTGCAAATTGGAGGTCAAGAGAATTATCCAGCATATATAAGTAATAGCGAAGATGCTTTGTGTGTAATGCATTCTACGGCAACATCTTCAACAGTGCTTAATGACCCTCAACCTTGTCTAATATTAGGAAGACCAGGGACAAGTGGTCAAACACAATCATCGGCGGCAATATTTAACATACATAGATATGAAAATAATTCGGTGAATGCTAGGACGCAGTTAAGTATTAGTCTTTTACATGATGGTAACGCAACCACCGATAATGTTTTAGTGTGCAGAAGTAATGGAAATGTTGGTATTGGAACGACGAGTCCAAATGAAAAATTAGATATTTCAGCCGATGTTGATGGTAATAATTGTTTTATTCAATTTTCACAACCCTATCAAAACTATGGTTTATCTGATGGGTGGAAAATGGGTGGTGTTGCGTATAGTACATATACCACAAGCGGTTATGATTTCATATTGAAAAAACTTCGTTCAGGAACAACTGGAAATGTTTTAATTCCAGATGGAAATGTAGGAATTGGAACAACGAGTGTATCATCTTATAAAAAACTAGTGGTATATCAAACAGGTGCAAGTCACGGTATTTATAGTGAGGGTTCAGCAACGCAAACAAATTATGCTTTTACAGCAAGAAATTCATCTGGTAATGATAGTTGGGCTATAAGATATAATGGTACAACTGCTATATCATCAGACGACAGATTAAAACATAACGAAAAAAATATAACAAACTCATTAGATGTAATAAAAAAAATACAACCCGTAAAGTATTTTAAAACAGCAAAAATGTTTGATGAAAATTTTAATTTTGAAATAGACATTAGCGGCAATCCTATAACAAGCGAAGATTATCATATTGAAAGTGGATTAATAGCACAAGAAGTAAAGAATATAAAAGAATTACAATATTGTGTGGGTGGAGGTGAAACTGATATTTCAGGTAATAAACAACCATATAATTTAAATTACAATGATATATTTGTTTATAATATAGCAGCAACCAAAGAACTCCACCAAATGGTCCAAAATCAGCAAACAACCATAGAAGAGCAACAACAAGAAATCGAACATTTAAAATTGGTAAATCAAGACATCAATGTACAATTAAATACAGCCATCAGTGAACTTCAAACGATTAAACATTATTTAGGGATTTAGATCAACCACTTATTATCCACTTGTCCTATTGATTTTATACAAACATTATTTATAATTTTTATATAAAATGGAAAAATCAAATACTATACGAAATATTCCATTACCGCTACACCAGAGTTAAAAATGGTTATTGATGTTAGAGGAATTTAATAATTTATATATGAATAATATTTATATATATATGAAAAATCTAAATTTTTACAGTTTAGATGTAAGTGGAACACAAATATTACGAATGATGGTAAATGAAGACGGGAATGTTGGTATAGGAACAAGCATCGCAACTAAAAAATTAGAAGTTGCTGGAGATATCAGTTTTAACGGTAATATATATCAAAATGGTAATTTATTTAGCGGCAGCGGTGGTGGCGGCGGCGGCTCTTCTACCTTTACAGGATTATCTGATACACCATCTTCCTTTACTGCTAGTAAATTTTTGGCAGTTAATTCTGGAGGAAATTCGATTGAATTTGTAGATGCTCCTAGCGGCGGCGGCGGGTCTTCTACCTTTACAGGATTATCTGATACACCATCTTCCTTTACTGCTAGTAAATTTTTGGCAGTTAATTCAGCAGGAAATTCTATTGAATTTGTAGATGCTCCTAGCGGCGGTGGCGGTGGTAGTACCATAGACGAAACTACCGATGTATCTCTCAACAACCTCAAGGTTCATGGAGATCTTTCCGCCAACGATGTTAGTTTTAATGTAATTGACGCCGCGTCTATAAATGTAACAGGTGATTACCAACAAAATGGCGCAAATATAAATACGATTTACGCAACCATTGTGTCTCCTACCCTAACCGGAACACCTGCTGCTCCAACCGCAAGTTCTGGAACAAACACAACGCAACTAGCGACAACCGCTTTTGTATCAACCGCCGTTTCTAATCTAGTAAACGCTGCTCCAGGAGCACTAGATACGCTGAGTGAATTGGCGGCAGCGTTGGATAATTCCGCTAATTTCGCGACAAATGTCACTACAACTCTAGGCGATTTACAAACTCAAATCAATACTAAGGTAACTGCTTCTTCTACGGACACATTTACGAATAAAACGATTGATGCGGACGGAACAGGCAATTCCATAACAAACATAGACAACGCGAACATAAAAGCATCGGCAGGAATTGTGTATAGTAAACTTTCTATTGCCGACAACGATTTAACCATAGCAAAAACATCCGGATTGCAAACAGCATTGGATGAAGAATTATGTAAAATCGGTACGCAAGAATATGCCATAACGGTGGCTTCAAAAACGACTACCAATTATTATAATGGTACTGGATCATCAAGCGCTTTTTTTATAAATGGAAACGAGGGTCCATATTTAAAATTTACACCTGGAAAAAAATATAAATTTCTACAAGACGATGGTACCAATTCAAACCATCCATTGAAGTTTTATTTGGAAGTAAATAAAACAACGGAATATTCCACAAATGTTACATTGTCTGGAACAGCAGGTCAAAGCGGTTCATACACCGAAATAGAAATAACCGACAGTACTCCCACGAAATTATATTATCAATGCGCCAATCACTCTTACATGGGTAATGTTGTTTATATAGACGGATACTCGAATATTGCCGATGGAGATTTAACCATATCAAAAACATCCGGATTACAAGCAGCCCTCGACGCAAAACAAGCAACGCTCACAGCAGGAACGAATATTACTATTACTGGAACTACAATATCGGCAAGTGGCGGAGGCGGCGGTCTCACCGACTTAAGCGCTACTTCTATCAGTGATCTCAGTGATGTTAGTTTAAATGGAATACAAACAAATCAATCACTAAAATGGGATGGAGAAAAACTTATTCCCTATACACTAGGAACAACAGCAACCTCCGTCACCAAACAAGGACAAGTATTGGAAACCCTTGCTGGTGTATGCGATGGTAGAACTGTGGTAGTGGAAAGTGGGAATTATACGCTTCCTAATGTTACTGCTTCATATTCCCCTACTGCTGCTTCATGGGTTGATGTTACCGGGAGTTCAATTGATTATAAACCTCCTGCTGGAACTAAACAAGTTATCTATAATTGTACGGTAAAAACAGGAAGGATTGATAACCTTGAGTTGTATACAATTCGATTTAAAATAGATAACATAGTGGTTGATAAACAAATTAGAAATATAGGTATCGGTGACCCTGTATATGGCGATTTATGGAATTGGAGATTTGTAATTGATATAGGAACAAATGATATTGGTAATGGTCGCGTTTTATCATGGACTTCTCTTAAAAATTTAAAAATTGAAATATATCTATATTCTGATGCTTACGAGTTAAACCTCCACTATAATCAATATTATGAAAATGCGGTTACAGTGAATCATGCGTTTAGTAGACCATCTTTAGAAATAACAGCAATAGGAGAATCGTCCGGACAAGCAGTAACCCTTACTAGCAACAGTGTAAATGACCTCAGCGACATTTCCTTCAACTCCACCTCCACCACCAACGGACAAGCACTCGTATGGAATTCTACGGATAGTGTGTGGGAAGCGGGGACTGTTGCTAGTAGTGGAGGCGTTCAACGAAGTTCCACTGAAATAAAAGTATCTCATAGTTCTTCAGATGTAAAGTCAACAACAGAGGATGGGGAAATATATCAGACATATAATCTGACAAATTTATTTGACACAAACGTAGCTGTTTCTGGAACAGCACATAGTAGTGATGTATTCCAAGGAACAAATAATACTTATAGTGGTAGCACAGCATCCACGAATAGTTACGCCGGTATGTGGATCCAACAAGAGTATAATTCACCAGTTTATTTTACAAAATTTGTAATATACGCTAGGGCGAATAGTTTAACCATGTCTCCAGGAGAGTTAAAGGTTTTTGTAGGAAACGATGGGACAAATTGGACGGAATATCATTCTTTTACAAAAACCTCGTATACTGCTAGTGAAATGGTAACTACCAATTTTGCAAGTACAACCACACCGTATACATTTATTAGATTTGTATTTCATAAAACGGTAGGAAATAATTATTTATCGTTTAATGAATTAGAAATATATGGTAACAAGGATGAAGAACCAAGTTCTATCAACGACCTTAGCGATGTATCGTTCAACTCCATCACAGCCACAGACGGACAAGCCTTAGTATGGAATTCTACGGATAGTGTGTGGGAAGCGGGGGCGGTTGCTAGCAGTGGTGGTGGTCTCACCGACCTAAGCGCTACTTCTATCAGCGACCTTAGTGATGTGTCATTCAACTCAATCTCTACAAATCAAGGTTCCGGGTTAATATGGAATAACACTGACAAATTATGGGAACCAGGAACATTAACGGCCAGTATCACAAATACGAGTACTACTACTACTAACACTACCGGTTGGAATCAACAATCTACTTCTGGAACAGTGCCCGCAACGTCTGCTTATTCCGATATAGTTGTTTATAATGATAGTGGAACTGATTATTTAATCTTTTCTACGGGTTGGACGGGTTCGCAATCAAATAAAACATATAGATATAATATTTCAACAAGTACATGGGGAGAATTATCAACGACAAATAATGTACCAGTTCGTTATGGATCTACTGCGGGTATATACAACAATAATTATTATGTATTTGGTGGAAGAAGTAGTTCTAATTTAAACGATACTTGGAAATTAAATTTAACAACAAACGCATGGAGTCAATTATCAACAACTGGAACTTCTCCAGTAGCAAGACGATACCCAAATAGCGGCGTATACAATGGGAAATTAATAATATTTGGAGGATATGGTTCGACTGCTTACAATGATGTATGGGAGTTAAATTTATCAACCCTTGCTTGGACGCGATTGCATGATGGAACGGGTACGGCGCCACCTGCTAGATATATACATAGTGTTAATATTACAGGTGATAATTTATATACTTTTGGTGGAATAAATTCAGGTACAACGTATAATGACACGTGGAAATTTAATTTAACAAACAATACGTGGAGTCAATTGTCTACAACGGGAACTACCCCGTCTTCGAGGCGTTCGTCCGATTCCATCATATACAACAATAATTTATATATTTTTGGCGGAGTAAATAGTTCCGCTTATTTAAACGATGTTTGGGAACTTAATTTATCTACCTTAGCGTGGAAGGAACTTCATGATGGTACCGGAACTGCTCCAGCCGCGCGTGTTGAATTCAAAGTTGTATTATACAATGCTAAACTGTATTTGTTTGGCGGAAATGATGCTAGTATACTTTTGAGTGATACGTGGGAATTTACACTTCCTCAATATTCTACTACCTATAACCCTGTCGAAATTAACAAATTATCAACCAAATACGCACTTTCCATTGGGCCAAATTACGATACAGCAAGTCTGGATAATTCAGGTAGTTTAATTGTAGAAGGAAATGTGGGAATAGGAATAAGCGACCCTAGTGGATACAAGTTGGAAGTGGCAGGTGACATCAGTTTTAATGGAAATCTCTATCAAAATGGTGCGTTGTTTACCGGTGGTAGCACCATAGACGAAACTACCGATGTATCTCTCAACAATCTCGACATTCATGGAAAATTAGACATATCGGGATATTTGCAAAGTACAGATAGTGCGGTTTCAACTCCCTATACTAGTTTGAATGTAACAAATTCATTATTTATATCAATAACAACTGCTCTTTCAAGGGGAAATACTACTGGAATAACTATGAATACTCTTGTATACGATAACGATACTTGGATAGCATACGTTCATAATAGTAATTATACGAAAATGATACGAATAAAAGCAATCTATCAAAACAATACAGTGTATATAGGAATTACTGAATCCAAATTTTTTAGCGGGTCTCAAACATCAGACTATATAAAAACAAATTGGGGAAGTGCGACGACGGCCGTAATATATCCAACCAATTCAAATGGTTATGGTGCAAATGTCGTTATTTCTATATTCGGGGCACAACAAACCGCTATTGACTTAAATGATGTTTCCACTATACAAAATACTCCGAACTCGAGTTGGGATGTGTTTACCAACATAACATCTTCTCAAATTTATACTGAAAACAACTCTGTTGATTTTACGGCAGACGTTCATATTGAAACATTTACATATGGAACTAGTAATCAATCGTCAGACGATCGTATTAAACACAACGAAGAACCAATTACCAACGCACTTTCCATTCTTGCTAAAATTACACCAAAACACTACTTTAAAACAGGTAGTACCTTATACGATGCATCTCATAATTTTGCATTAAACGACCAAAACCACCCACTCTCTGAATCGGGTTCTCCTCTACTCTTCAAGAAAGATTATACTATAGAGACTGGTATCATCGCACAGGAAATACAGTCCATACCAGAACTAAAATTTGCGGTTCAAAACACTACCCCGTTGGGCGTAGACTACAACAGTATCCATTGCACCCATATAGCAGCAACCAAAGAACTCCACCAACTCGTCCAATCCCAACAAACAATCATAGAAGAGCAACAACAAGAAATCGAACATTTAAAATTATACAATATTGAATCAAACAACCAAATTAATCAACTTCAACAAGAAAACCAACAATTGAAACATGAAATCGCAATAATAAAGGGACATTTAGGTCTTTAATCCAACCCACACACACACATCTATATATTTAATTAAAAAACATATTTTTCTTTTAATAATAATTAATAATAATTAATAATAATTAATAATAATTAATAATAAATAAAAATATGTTTTACCTCGATAATTATATAAAAATTTATTAAGACACCATTATATATAATATGTCAAATATTAAGAAAGGTTCAAAATTAACCGTTTCAACAGCCAATGGCATATCGAGAGACATTAGTAACAATTTAGGTGTTTTAGAAGTTTCCGGTCCTGGAATGTCGGATGTGGGCATGGTGTATGGAACCAATCCAGCACATTTCGTAATTGGAAGCACCGATGTATCGGGTATTTTACAATTAGGAATAAACCAAGACGGTAACACATTTATTGATGCGAATATAAACAACAATCACAAAGACATTATTATGCAGAAATATGGGGGAAATATTGTAGTTGGTTCTGGTGCGGGTTCTATATCCAAGGTCGGAATTCAAACCAACGCACCAAATTCCACAGTACATATTAACAGCACGGATGGTATCATTATTCCCGTAGGGACAGCAGGGCAACGACCAGATCCAGCATACCAAGGTATGATACGCTACAATACAACCACCAGTCAATTTGAAGGATATGGTCCTGGTGGAAATTGGGGGTCTTTGGGAGGAGTGGTAAACGTGGCGCAAAATACAAAAATCACTGTAGCTGAACCCAACGCGGACTCTAGCAACAATGAAATCAAATTCTACACCGCACCAACCGGTGATATAAGCGCAAACAGTGCTACCCTTCGCATGATAGTGAATGATGAAGGCAACGTTGGAATAGGAACATCCACACCCCAAACCACACTAGATATAAGCGGGACCATTACCACCAACAAAGCACGCATAGGAACAGGTGATTTAGATGACTATAGTTTTTCGGTCCAACAAAAATTATTAGCAGGAGATGGTGCGGCGAATGATTATTTTGGAGGTTCCGTAGCCATTTCCGGTAATTACGCCATTGTGGGGGCACGATACGATGACGACAAAGGGTCGGGTAGTGGTAGCGCTTACATTTTTGATGTAACTACTGGAACCGAACTCCACAAACTTGTTCCTGAGGATGGAGCGGCGAATGATCATTTTGGATATTCAGTAGCCATTTCCGGTAATTATGCAATAGTGGGGGCATATAAAGATGACGACAAAGGGACGGGTAGTGGTAGCGCTTACATTTTTAACGTCCAAACCGGTGCCCAACTCCACAAACTTGTTCCTGAGTATGGGGCGGCGAGTGATTATTTTGGATGGTCCGTAGCCATGTCCGGCAATTACGCCATTGTGGGGGCAAAATACGATGACGATGGTTCGACGGATAGTGGTAGCGCTTACATTTTTAACGTCCAAACAGGTGTAGAACTCCGCAAACTTGTTGCTATTGATGCAGGGACGAGTGATTATTTTGGATATTCCGTAGCCATTGATGGGAATTACGCCATTGTGGGGGCAAATTCAGATGACGACAACGGGACGGATAGTGGTAGCGCTTACATTTTTAACGTCCAAACAGGTACCCAACTCCACAAACTTGTTGCTAGTGATGGGGCGGTGAATGATTATTTTGGACACTCCGTAGCCATTTCCGGTAATTACGCCATCGTGGGGGGACATTACAATGACGATAACGGGTCGGCTAGTGGTAGCGCTTACATTTTTAACGTCCAAACCGGTGCCCAACTCCAAAAACTGGTTCCTAGTGATGGGGTGGTGAATGGTTATTTTGGATATTCCGTAACCATGTCCGGCAATTACGCCATAGTGGGGACATACGGTGATACCGACAATGGGACGAATAGTGGTAGCGCTTACATTTTTAACGTCCAAACCGGTGCCCTACTCCACAAACATGTTCCTGCGTATGGTGCGGCGGGTGATTCTTTTGGATATTCCGTAGCCATGTCCGGTAATTACGCCATCGTGGGGGCAATGATGGATGACGCCAAAGGGACGGATAGTGGTAGCGCCTACATTTTCGGCCCCCCTCAATACGATTTAAGGGTATTGGGAGGCATCGATTCTACACAGTTGTATGTGGGTCAAGACAAACGGTTAAACGACTATAGTTTTTCGGTCCAACAAAAATTATTAGCAGGAGATGGGGGGACGTATGATAATTTTGGATATTCAGCCATTTCCGGCAATTACGCCATAGTGGGGGCGCCATATGATGATGACAAAGGGTCGGGTAGTGGTAGCGCTTACATTTTTAACGTCCAAACCGGTGCAGAACTCCACAAACTTGTTCCTGAGGATGGGGCGGCGAATGATAATTTTGGATATTCAGTAGCCATTTCCGGCAATTACGCCATAGTGGGGGCGCCATATGATGATGACAAAGGGGCGACTAGTGGTAGCGCTTACATTTTTGATGTAACTACTGGAACCGAACTCCACAAACTTGTTGCTATTGATGGTGCGGCGAGTGATTATTTTGGATATTCCGTAGCCATTTCCGGTAATTACGCCATTGTGGGGGCATACTCCGATGACGACAACGGGTCGGCTAGTGGTAGCGCTTACATTTATTCCCACGTGTTAAATCAAGGTGAAATACACTTGGATGGCCGCATGGGTATAGGGACCCTCACCCCCCAATACCCCCTCCACATTGTAGGCGACCAATATATTGATGGGAATTTAGATGTAGACGGCGCGTTACATGTAGAAAATTTACAAGTAAATAGAAACATAAATAATACAATGGATCCTTGGTACAAAACGTTACAAATAAATTTACAAGACTACTCATCTGAATTTGGAGGTTTAAAGGATAGCGTCTATGCAAATGGTTATAATTATTTTATTTTTGAAAGATATGATAATGGTCATTTGTCTTATATTGTTAGAATTCCAAAAGACAACTTCTCAAGTAATCATGTAGAATTTGTTCGGCCATTTGATACAGACTCTAATTTAAGAGGATTTGCTGGGATAACTACCGATGGAACATATATATACGCATGCGTATATGCTAATGGTATAGGAACCAATTACAATGGTCACGTATTACGTATTCCTACCAATAATTTTAATGTTTCGGCCATGGATTATTTTGATGTAAATACAGTGTCTGGTTCAAATGGTAACCTTAAAGGACATTTTGGTGGTTGTACGACGGACGGTAAACACCTGTATCTCGCTCCTTATAGTTATGGGAGCCCGTATAGTCCTTACTTTGTTCGTATAGATCTAAATGATTTTTCTGCTACTGGAGTAGAATGGATGGATGTTACAACAGCTAATGGAGGACATGGAAGTAGCAAAGGTTTCTTTGGTATATTTATATATAGAAACTATGTTTACTTGGTAGGTGGATATAATGGAGGATATCATGGTAACATTGTTCGCGTCCCATTAAATATTGCAAATGGTAGTTTTAGTGGGACATTTGTCCATACAATTGTATTGAGTAGTATTAGTTCGTCGTACAAAGGTTATACCAGGGGATATGGTATTGGAAAATATATTTATTTAGTTCCTAATTACAATGGTGGTTATCATGATAATGCGATTCGCATTAGTATAGAAAATTTCAGCACTAGTGGAGTGGAGGTATTAAACTTGGGACAAAAAATTGGTACAGCTGGTGGATTTACGGATGGTTATTACGCATATTATTCTTCGTACACAGGCGGCAATAATCCTTCTTCAAGAACTATTATCCGCGTGCCGAGTGATAATTGGACGTCAGAAGGCATGGAGAAGTTAAACCTTAATGAAATAATACCGAACTGGAGTGATATAGGACTGACTAGAGGACATTATGATGGGACATATGGATACTTATTAGGCAATTATGATGGTTCGTATCAGGGGAGAATTATACGCGTTCCAGGAGGCTTTGCTACAAACAATACCATATCCACCGATCGTTTGTTTGTAAAAACAAACGTCGGCATCGGTTATCCTGCTGGTAGTGGAGGGCATATACACAGTAAATTACACATTCATGCCGTCAGAGACACGCGTACAACTGGAGGATTTGCAAATACACCCGCAAACTTTGCATGGCCCATTACAGTCAACAACATTAGTGGTGCGCACCGATACAACAATGGTTATGGTTGCGGAATTAAATTTAAACAATACTTTGCTGATGTTGATGACCAAAGATGGTCCGCAATTGCGGGTGTATCTGAAGATCAATATAGCAATGGTACCGGTTTGGTTTTTTTCACATGTTATAACTATGTTGTTAGTGAAGCGATGAGAATAAATAGGTATGGAAATGTAGGAATTGGGTGTAGTCCAGGATTTCCACTTGAGGTTCATGGCAATACCTATTATTCAGTGGGTAATACTGGACATATAAATTATAACGACATTACGAGTAGTAATGCTACTAATGACTACATTACTATCAAAGCGAGTAATTCAATTTGGGCGGGACAATATGTGTTTGCGAGTAGTGATGAACGAATAAAAAAGAATATTGTTGATGTTCCTGATAATCTTGCTTTGGAAATGGTAAGAAATATTCCAGTAAGGTATTATGAATATAAAAACACATTAAAAAGAGGTTTTAAAAAAACCATAGGATTTATAGCACAAGAAGTAAGAGAAATTATGCCTATGGCGGTTTCTCTTCAAAAAAATATTATTCCAAATGAAATGAGAAATTTAAGTGATATTAGTTGGAACGATACAACACTTTATACCGATTTAAGTGATTGCAGTGGAATAAAATACCAATTTTATGTCTGTAACGATGTAAGTGGTAACGATGAAATAAGAAAAGAAGTGATAGGAAATAGTGATAATAGTTTTACATTTGATACAAGTTATAATAATGTATTTTGTTATGGAAAAGAAGTAGATGATTTTCACGTGTTAGACAAAAATAAATTATATACTATCAACTTTAGTGCTACCCAAGAAATAGACCGAATACAACAACAAGAAATAACAAAGGTCCAATCCATCCAAACCGACCTTTCCAACGCAAATACAACCATCCAACAACAAGCAACAAAAATAACAACCCTAGAAACACAAATAGCAGATATCTTAACACGACTATCCAATCTAGAAAACACCGGTTCGAGTTAAACAAATAAACAAACAAACAAACAAATCCTAAAAATAAATAATACAATCCTACCCTAAAAATAATTTATACATTTTAACAAAAATGTATAAATTATTTACTTAAAGACAACTTGCAAAATACAAATATAATCATGGAAATGAAAGTAGAAGAAGTACCCACGCCCGTCATGCAACAGTCGAATCAATCCTCTAATCCCCCATCACAACAACAACCCCAACAACCACAGGTAAAACTAAGCGAACTTAAAGTTAATAGTGAAAACGATGCGTTGAATTATATGGTCGGTTTTCTGGAATTGGCACAACGAAGGGGTGTATTTACACTAGAAGAAGCAGCAAAAATTAATGAATGTGTTGCCAAATTCCGCCGACCCGGACCTCCTCCTTCACAATAATTAATAAAAATAATGGAAATATGAAATTTCCATCATTTTTATTAAGAATATCATAAAAATATAATAAAAATAATGGAAATATAAAATTTTCATCATTTTTATTAACAGACTAAATCCATAAAATATAATAAAAATATTAAAAATATAAAATTTTCAATATTTTTATAAATAATGGAACATAAAATCATGGAAAATTTATTTTTCCATTATTTTTGTTCTCTGGTACGTCCTTTAAACACTCCCAACTTCAACATTTCATCGGTAAACTCATGCCCGCCCCAATTTTTTGCCATAGGATTGGGTGAAGGTTTATATGGAGATTTTACATTGTCCAACGGCGTCACCTCGCCAATCTCTTGATCGTCAGCGTCATACCCGGCATAATTGTTTTGATTGTATGGAGGATTGTCGCGACCGGCATCCATCAACATCGCGTCAGGTTCTCTGTAACCAACCGATTCTTTGTAACTACCTACTCCCCCTTTTTTATCCAAAGGATCACTGTATTGTCGGTAACCACGATTACTTTGCGCATCATACGCTTCTTCGTAATAAAGCACAGGACAACGCAACCCATTTTCTTTTTGGTATTTTACAAAGGTAGCATACTCCCCTAAATTACTGAATTCAACTGGATTGACGCCGGGAATAACGGACATGTTTGAATTCATTAAAATAAATTTCCCATTTTTTTTTACCAACAAATTGGGACATTTGCGACCACCATCCCCCCTATAACCCTCTACAATATTATTCTGATGGTACATCATACTATTTAGAACTCCTAAAACGAACACCACAATCGCAACAATAACAATTAGTTTATTATTTATTTTTATCATTTATACAAATCAACAATAATAACAGAAACTATATATACAATAATTCTATATTTTAATTTCACTACCTAATAACAACAAGTAATCACACAATCGCACAGTTTAATATCTTACAATGATTTTTGGGATTTTATTTTAATAAAATAAAATATAGAATTATTGTATATGGAGATAATTAACGTCAGGTCAGACAACCCATTATCCATTCAAAAAATGAAAAAACATTTCAGCGACCCCAACAACACTATTATAGCGGCGATCATTGCTGACTGGTGCGGGGCATGTCAACAATTTAAACCCGTTTGGGTTGAAACTACCAACAAATACATAACCGACCACCCCCCTTCCAACAAAAGTAAAAAATTAATATTAGCAACCATTCAAGATTCAACAATCCATGAATTCGACATCCGTGATATCAAAGGGTTCCCTACTATCCGCGTAATAAAAAACAATGGTATCCTTCATGAAAAATTAGGAGGAATGTCAGATGAACACCTCACTCGACACATAGATGCTGTTGCGAAAACATGTGTCCACGTCGGTAAATCCAAATCATCTTCCAAAAAAAATGCTAAAAAAGCAAGAAAATCATCTAAAGGCAAGAAAAACCCTAAACGCAAAACATCCAAAAGGGGCAAAAAAGGCAAGAAAGATAAAAAAGGCAAAAAAGATAAAAAAGGCAAAAAAGGCAAAAAAGGCAAAAAAGGCAAGAAAGGTAGTAAAACTGCTAGCAAAACCAAAACCAAACGCAAACGCAAACAATAAAAATTGATATGTAAAAATAAATCATTTTATACATCAATTCACACCAGCGCGCTCTATTTTATACCAACACCATGCAATCACTAACTTTTAATACTACCCAATACCAACAATATAATATACAATCGCCTGTAAACTGCTTGTGTAATGACCAACTATCATTATACGACCAATATTCCCTTTATCATACAAATTCCATCAATAAACTTATCCATTTTATCACAATCCCTATTATAATTGCTACAACAGCACATTTTATTGAAAAAATCCATCTTGTATACGATGATGAAAAACTAATAAATCGTCGTCCTCGACTAAACGTAAACTATTCTATCAATTCATTGTCTATTATTCAAGTAGCATACTGTTTGTACTACTTTACTTGGTCATGGACAATCGGATTTGTTATGATGTTTTACTTTGAAGGTATTCTTCATCTAATTCATCACACACAACGGTATTTAATGGTTCATTGCGATTCGCGTTTTACAACCAACGCAATATTGCTATTAATTTGTCTTACAGCATGGGTGATGCAATTCGCCGGACATTATATTGAAGGAAATCGTCCCGCGCTGACAGAAAGTATATCTGCTGCCTTCCTAACTGCTCCCATGTTTTCCATCGACTTCTTATTTACCAACATTTAATACAACACAACATCACATGCACCAATTCAGTCTAACCATTATAACATCTTTTTTTGAGTCGAATACAGCAAAATCAATATCAATAAAATTGAATTAAACATATCCATATTGATTATTAGTATAATACGCAATAAGACTACATAATACATAATCATGAGTTCAGCAATACCCCACGTGAAAAAAAAACTGAAAATTAAAAAGTCAAAAGTCATCAGTTTGAAAAAGCAACGAGAAGAAGAACAAGATAAACAGAAATCCAAAAAAGTACCCGCTGTAAAAAAGCAACCCAAATACACACCATCTTCAACGCCGTCCATTAAACTTATTGATATTAAACTGGACAACGTATACGATGAAGAAGGAAAGGTATTTCGTATGCAATTGTTTGGAATGAATGAAAACGGAACTACCTACTCTGTAATTATCGATGATTTCAAACCCTTCTTGTTTGTGAAAATACCAAACCGTTGCCTTCGCTACAAAAAGCAATGCATTGAAGAAGTCAAGCAATACATTAACTTTAAGTGCAATTACCTTAAAATACAAAATGGTAAACACACTCAATACATTGATGATATTGAACTAGTAAAACGTCACAAACTATATGGTTTTGACAATAATAAAGAATACATTTTCCTTAAAATTACATTTCCTTCCATGACAGAATACAACAGTGTAAAACGCGTTTGGACTGCCCCCGCGGTAGACGATAGCGTATATATTAGAAAAATCAAACAGGTTGGCACAATTAACCGTATTTATTATGAAGAAAAAACTGGTAGAAAAATGTACACAATTCAACGTAATCGCACTCCATTAGGACATTTCCAAGAAAGGGACATCAAACTAAACCATTCAAAGATAAGGGAAGGTTTATTGGTAAATCCCAATATCAAAACATTCCATTTTGACCCTATCAAACGTCGTAGTTCATGGAAAGATACTAGACTACAAAATATCTCTGGTATTAATATGGAACTTTATGAATCGGCACTCCCTCCTTTTATCCGATTCTTTCATATACAACAATTATCGCCGTCTGGTTGGATCACCTTTAAGCGTCAACCAACCCTTACACGCGAATCGGTAAAACTATCAAAATGCGATTTCGAATATGAAACCTCTTACAAAAATGTAATACCTCAACCCGCTAAGGAAGATGGTATTCCGATCAAAATTGCGTCTTATGATATTGAAGCTTCTTCCAGTCATGGGGACTTTCCACTTCCAAAAAAAACTTATAAAAAGTTTCTAGGAGAAATGATTGAACTCTACAATAAAAATCAAACCGATAACATTGTAAAAGACTCGTTGTTAGATGCGTTTTCATATACCAATAAATACAAGTATGATATCAGTAAACTTTATCCAAAAAAAGATGAACGTCCTACCAAAGAAGATATCGATGTCATGGTCGATAACTTTACTACCCTCACCGTAGAACAACAGGTGAAATTGTCCAAATTCGACAACGATGACAAACTTATAGAGACATTGATTCTTCTCCGTAAACATAAAAAGAAAACCATTATGGACGTATTAACATCCGCAGACATAGAACCATCGGATAAACAAACAATAGTTGACATATCACTAACCGGTGGTGATGGAAACATCGAAAGCAACCTTAAACGAGAACGCTACATGCCATGTTTAGAGGGCGATATGGTTACCTTTATTGGTACCACATTTATCAAATGCGACGAACCAGACAGTTATTTAAACCATATGATAGTATTAAATACATGCGATGATACACCAGAAGTTCCCAACCGTGAAATAGAAACCTACGATACAGAAGCAGAAGTATTATTGGCATGGACAAGCATCATCAATCGCGAAGACCCCGATATTATTATTGGTTATAACACATTTGGTTTTGATTGGAAATTTATGCTTGACCGCGCCGAAGAACTCGCTATTCAAAGTGACTTTATTAAAATGTCTAAAAACCACCCTACTGACAAATACAATCGCAAAACACATACATATGAGTTAACAACAGACTGTTCTATTAAGGTTTCCAATACCACAGTAGCGAGCGGTTCTTATGAAGACATTTATCTTAATATTCCAGGTCGTCTACAAATCGACCTATTAAACTATTTCCGCAAAGAAACTACGCTTCCTTCTTATAAACTCGACTACGTAGCGTCGCATTTTATCAGTGACTATATTACCAAATTCAACTACGATGAAACAACCAATCAAACCACAATCAATAGTTCCAATTTAATGGGGTTAAAACCAGGGCACTTTGTTTCCTTTGAAATAATTGCTCACTCGTCTGATATGTATGAAAATGGGAAAAAATTTAAAATCATCGGTCTCGACCCGGTAAGCAAACAGTTTACAATCGACCACAAACTCAACATTGATGAAAAACTTAAAATAAAATGGTGCTTAAACAAGGATGACATCAACCATCATCAAATATTTGAATACACCAACCAAGGACCAGACAAACGCGCTATCATTGCGAAATACTGTTTTCAGGATTGTAACCTATGTCATACATTGATGCAAAAATATGATATCCTTACGGGTGTAACCGAATTGGCGTCTATCTGCAGTGTTCCCATGAGTTTCATTATTAACAGAGGTCAAGGAATCAAATTGCTTAGTTTTATTTCGAAACAATGTAGGGAAATGAACACACTAATGCCAGCCGTAGAAAAGGACAACACCAATGAAGGGTATGAAGGAGCAATTGTACTGGACCCCAAAACTGGATTCTACCCTGACGACCCGGTAGCGTGCGTTGATTACAGCTCTCTGTATCCTAGTTGTATGATAAGTGAAAACATCTCTCATGACAGTAAGGTATGGTCAAAAGAATATGATCTTGACGGCAATTTAGCAATTGACCCTAAAACCAAAAAACCTAAGATATGGGGGTTGCGTGACTCTAGTGGTAACTTTGTTTACGACAATCTATCCAAATATAAATATGTAAACGTAACATATGATACATTTGCGTACATGCGTTCCAACCCAAAGGCTGCCGTTAAAAAAATAAAAACAGGACACAAGATTTGTCGTTATGCACAGTTTCCTGATGGTAAAAAAGCAATTATGCCTAGTGTTTTATCTGAATTACTGGCTTCCAGAAAAGCAACTAGAAAATTAGCAAAGCATAAAATCGTGACTACCAAAAACGGTAAAGAATACGCGGGACTTCTTACCAAGACAGATACGCATCATAACATTCTTCAAGAAAGTAATGATGGTAAAGAAACTATCTCAATTGAAAACAATGATGTCGCTAATGTAGATGACCGTTTCAACGACTTCATGAAAAATGTATTGGACAAACGGCAACTTTCCAAAAAGATTGTTGCCAATTCCCTTTATGGTCAATGTGGAGCCAAAACCAGCGCCTTTTATGAAAAAGATATTGCCGCTTCTACAACGGCAACTGGTAGAAAACTACTTATCTATGGTAAAAATATCATTGAAAAATGCTACACCAATCATATCACCGATACCAAACACGGTAAGATAAAAGTTAATGCTGAGTACGTGTACGGAGATACAGATTCTATATTCTTTAAATTTAATCCTGAAACGCTAGAAGGAGACCCTATCAAAGGTCAAAAAGCACTTGAGATTACAATTGAACTAGCGATTGAAGCGGGTGAATTGGCAACCAAATACTTAAAACTACCACATGATTTGGAGTATGAAAAAACATTTATGCCTTTCTTGCTACTATCTAAAAAAAGATATGTTGGTATGTTGTATGAACATGACCCTCATAAATGCAAACGCAAGTCAATGGGAATTGTGCTGAAACGACGTGACAATGCTCCTATTGTAAAAGATTGTTATGGTGGTATTATAGATATATTGATGAAGGAGAAAAATGTAAACAAAGCGATTGAATTTACGAGAAAGTTCTTGGTGGACATGATTGCCGAAAAGTTTCCATTGGACAAATTAATTGTATCGAAATCCCTTCGTCAGTTTTACAAAAAACCAAATCAAATAGCCCATAAAGTATTGGCAGAACGAATTGGTAAACGAGAACCTGGAAACAAACCAGCGGTAGGAAGTAGGATTCCATTTGTATACATTCAAACCAAAGGAAAACCTAAATTACAGGGTGATAGAATTGAAGACCCCGATTACATTCGTCGCAAAAAACTAAAACCCGACTTTTCATTCTACATCACAAACCAAATACAGAAACCAGTGATGCAAGTGTTTTGTCTGGTATTGGAGCAAATCAACGAGTTTCGCCCACAATTAAAGGGGTTTCAGCGAGAAATCAGAACCATTCATCGAAAACACAAGGATGATGTAGGAAAAGCACAGCGCACTGAAACAAAAAAGCGTGAAAAGCATGTCAATAAATTAATATTTCAAACATTTGTAAAACAGTGCGCCGCCAATAAAAAAAATCAAGCAATACGATCATTCTTCAGCGGATATTCTTAATCTATCAAAAATTATTAACTATCAATAATATTAACTATCAATAATATTAACTATCAATAATATTAACTATCAATAATATTACATTTTTTATAATATTATTTATTTAATTTTTTTACCAGTAATTTGTCTCATTAATATTTGCTTTATATTTTTAGAACGGCGTAACTTATTATTATAATACAATCTCCATAATCGTTGAAATTTTACAATACCATAGTGTCTAGAAACGAAATACCGACTAACAAAGCAATAAACGTGTTTCAGTAGCATATAACGGAAACTTTTTTGCTCGTGTAGTAAGAAGTTTCTATTTTCCATTATATGGTCGTTCCATTCATCCACTGTATCAAATATTTCGTGTACCAAATATTTGGTTTCTATATAATTAATTAACTTTAAATTACTTGCTTCACTACTAGTAGTTCCATACTTAGATTCGCTCCATTTATCACATAATACTATGGGAGTCCATGGGACAACGTTTATTCTTGTTGTATACATTGTATAAGTTTACTTAAATAGTTATGTTAACCTATTTATTGTAATTAATTTAGATTAATATAATTAATACAAATCAATTTTCTATTCATTACATACGTATGTTTATTCATGAATAACGTCCGTATCGATACGATTTCCACTGATTTCGATCAACATTTCTTCTACTACTACCTCTTCATCATCGTTTAAATTTAGACTATAATCCGAAAGACTTTGAGTCATAGAGTTTGTAATAGAACTTGTAATACTGTCTATAATTGAATTGATTTGATTGTCGGACATATCTCTCCCAAACAATTGTGGTATAGAAAATGATATATCGTATATTATCGCGCTTTCGGAAGGTAATTCACTTTCGGTGTCTCCATCGTCACTGTCCGCTGTATCATCCCCTCCAATACTAAAGATGTTATCCTGTGTGTTTTCTTCCACATCGTTTCTACTAACGTCTTCGTGGCCACGATTAATGCTATATCTACATAGAGGGCATCTGGAATCTTCACGAAACCATCGCATCAAACTTCTAGATTCAAATACATGATTACATCCATTGATGCGTAAAATGTTACTTGAAACATCAAATGGCGACAATGATATAGGACATATTGTTATATTTGAACCAGATAAATCTTCATATCCAATCATGGTAGTTTGTTGCATAATTTCGTTGTGACGGGCTGGTACACGCGGGTTACCACTATTCATTGTAGAATTAATAAACTGTTGCAGAGTCATTTGTCTTCTTCTAGGAAATCTACGTATCCTCGATGGTATATCTGTATTCGGTATCATATTTGCCCTTTCCAATTGACGGTTAAACATTTGATTTCGTGCCCTGTGTTGTCTGCTTCGTGTTGGCAGTCGTGATGTAGTAGTAGTAGTACGGAAAGGGGAGTGAATACCCCCTTCGACAGGGCGTGTTCTACTATTATTACTTCCCAAATTTGCGGTTGTTCTTGTCCTAGGAGGGTAAGGGTACGCGTGAACCCTTCCTGGTGAATTACCTAGTCTCCATTGTCTGGATACGTTTCTATCCCTACCTTGTTGTATTGAAACTAATTCTTGTATACAGTTGTCAATTCTTTCCATACTTTCATTTACGTTGGTATGGTATCTCTCCATTAAATCAATCTGTCTATGTATTAAACTTGAAATATTCACAAAATGGTCATTCATCGGGTATTAATATTTGTATTATATTATTAATGAAATATGTTTAAATGTAAATTCACGTATGTATAATATATTATCCACCCAATGTCTTTACAGATAGAGAATACCAAAAATAAATACGAAAATATGGGTCTTACGGGCCTTACTAATTTAGGAAATACTTGTTTTTTAAACTCGACATTACAATGTTTGTCACACTGTTATGAACTAAGTAACTTTCTTGAAAAAGAAACATATAAACACAAGTTAAACAAAATCCCTGACAGTCTGATTTTGATTGAATGGGACAAATTAAGAAAACTAATGTGGAGTGAAAATTGTGTTATCTCCCCAAATGGTTTCGTAAAATCAATTCAGCGCGTTGCTAGAATAAAGGACAAAGATATTTTTACTGGTTTTGCTCAAAACGATTTAACCGAATTTTTAGGATTTGTTATTGAATGTTTCAGTAATTCTATTAAACGTGAGGTATCTATGAATATTACGGGGGAACCAGAAACACAAACCGACCTGTTAGCAAAAAAATGTTTTCAAATGATGAAAATCATGTATAGCAAGGAATATTCTGAATTTATTGACTTGTTTTATGGTATTCATGTGTCGCAAGTAAAATCGCTGAGTAGCGATTATATTAATGTTGTCCCCGAACCATTCTTCAACATCACAATACCTATGCCAAGGGAAAACAAACCACAGCACATTTTGGACTGTTTTGACTTATATACTAAAAAGGAAGTCCTTGAAAATGAAAATCAAATAATGAACGACAAAACGAATACAAAGGAGAATGCTGAAAAATCAATTTGCTTTTGGAGTTTGCCTCATATTTTGGTAGTGACATTAAAACGATTTAATGTATCCAATGTTTCGATACGCAAAAATCAGGCATATGTTGATTTCGAAGAAACATTGGATTTAAGTAAATACGTTGTAGGATACAATAAATCGAGTTACCAATACGAGTTGTTTGGTATATGCAATCATATGGGAGGTGTTCATGGAGGGCATTATACGGCATATGTTAAAAACGCAAATACTAACTGGTATCATTTCAACGATACAAATGTAAATAAGGTTAATGATTTTAATTCTATGAAAACAAAGGCAGCATATTGCTTTTTCTATCGTAAAAAAAAATGAAGTTAATTATATATATATGGAATCGGTTAATATCTCTTCCACAAAAGCATTTTCAAATGTATACGATGTAGTTAATAAAAATTTAGGGTCATCCATGGATAGCAAAAGTATCATTATATTTTTTGTTGTATTAGTTGTATTTTCACTACTATTTAGTAATTTAGGTGGTTCGAATTCGGAGTTATCCCCTGTTTCTGGTTCTTCGAATTCTGGTATTAATATATTGGAAATAATATTATGGTCAATGTTTCTATTCTTGTTACTGGCAAATGGTCTACAATATTTTTTTGGTATTGAAGCAAAAGCATCCGTTAAAAATTTATTGTCTGGTGACACACCAGAAGTCGGTATTGAATTAAGCGATACGTCAAAATCGTTGCTTAAACGAACACTTCCAGAAATAAACAAATCAAAAAAATCAAAATCACAACTAGAACAAGACAAAAAAGAAGTGTTTTACATAAAAGACAATGTGTACACGTATGATCAAGCAAAAGCAGTATGCAAAGCACACGACGCAGAATTAGCAGACTATAATCAGGTTGAAAAATCATATAAAGAAGGCGGTGAATGGTGTGGGTATGGATGGTCTAAAGATCAAATGATTCTCTTTCCAACTCAAAAAAGCACGTGGAACGAGTTACAAGAAATAGAAGGTCATAAAAATGACTGTGGAAGACCAGGTGTAAACGGGGGTTACATTAAAAATAGCAAGGCAAAATTTGGTGTAAATTGTTATGGTGTAAAGCGTTCTCCAAATGAATTTGAAGAAACTATTTTAAAAGAAATGAAAAAAAAACAATTCCCATTATCCCAAAAAGACAAGGAATTCAATAAAAATGTCAACAAATATAAGCAACTAATGAAGGATGGAAAACTTACTATCAATCCATTTAATATGGAAAAATGGAAATGGTAATTGCGTGACTACATCGCATTTACCTTTGAAATAATATCAACAAACATTAAAATACAATATTAACAATACATTGTATTTTAACCTATATAACATATCTATACCTAAATGTTCATACAACTCCATATAGGCACCTTATTTTAATGCCTTTTTCGTAACCCGACGACGCGGTTTGCTACGTTTTTTGGTTAGTTGTTTTCCTCTTCTGGCAACGGTGTTTATTTTAATCTTAATTGAACTTTCCTTTGTTTTTTTAATTTTGCGGTTGATTTTGTTTTTGCGCGTTTTTGATTTATCACGCGATGTGGTAATATTCAACAAACCTTGAAACAATTCATCCGGTATAACTTCTTCTCTATCGAGCATATTATCTATTTTTGACACATAAAATAATGAATTTTTTTCATCTTGAACACGTTTTACATATGGATTTGAGTATAATCCCATTGGCACGCTTAAATGTTTTAATTTATCTATGATTTCTTTGCTTGTGAGTGTATTTATATTCCTCAATCCCATCACACTAACTCCTGTTTTCATTGTTTCCTTATTTTGATACATATTATTATATATATTATTAATATTAATATGTTTAATGTTTAATGTATATCGAATATAATCGCATATAGATTACTTTGTTAATCCTTGTAAAATCGTTTAATATCGCTAACGTATTTAAAGTCGCGCTTGGATTTTACAAACTTAATGATTTGCTTAACTTGTTCTTCATTTTGTATACATTCATTTAAACATTCCTCCAAAAATTTAAACGTTAAAGGATGTATTTGTTTGGATTGTTGAAATTTAAGTTTTCCATCCGATATTTCAATTACCGCATTTTCTAAATTATTCTCTTCAGCATAACTAAATATCTTAGTACTAAGATGCGTACGTTGTTTGCGTAAATCCTTAACTTTTTCATTATTTTGTTTAATTTGATTATCAATCATTACCCAATTTTTAACATCGTTTTCAAAGTCCATTGTTAAATATATTAAACTATTATATTTAATATATTTAATTTTAATTAATTTATCTTTTATTCGCACTATTTACTTTCTAGATCGAGACTTTCCATTTGATTTCTTTTTACCACGTCTTACCACAGAAGCAGTAAATAACAAAGGAACCAACGCCTCCTTAATAATACTAACAAATCCGCCCTTCATTGTTTTTTTACCGCGCTTTTTTTTGCCTTTCTTCTTGCCGTTTCGACGTTTCATCGTTTTTCCCATTTTCTTACCCTTTCTACTCTTCATCGTTTTTCCCATTTTCTTACCCTTTCTACTCTTCATCGTTTTTGCTTTTTTAGTATGTTTTACTTTTGCTACCATAGTTATATAATAATAAAATATTTTTATTTTAGGACGAGTTTCTTTACCTAGACTTGGCGTTTTTTATTTTCAGTAGTATCACACTTAATGGTTGTGGTTCGTCTATCTTTCCTTTTTACGTGATGCGATTTGTATAGAGATTATTTGTTTATTGCTCAACATTATATTTATGTATATATAACTATATTTACAACCAATTATTTTCCTTTTTTTGATAAAATAGAAAAAGGCGCATTATTACGCATTAAAATAATAAATATTCCTAAAATCAACAAAAAACTTATAAACACAAAAATAATAGAAATGTAAATGTATGGGTATATCTCTTTTAAAATAATATCAATCAATGGTCGGGTAATATTTTTAATTTCCTGTTTAACGTCCTCCCTCTCTAAAATCTCAAAACATTCTTGTATAATCCTTTCTTTGATATCCATTTATATGTCTTATACATAATTATTTTAATTATAAATCGTATTAAAGTTATAATAATAATATTATTTACATTAATGGAATATCTATTGGATATTAATAATTTAGATGAAAGTACACTGCATAATATAAAATTACACTCCCCGGTTCCTATTCAAGGAGGGTCTTATTTAGCAAAAATGACGTTAAACAATAATCCATTATTGTTTCAAATGCCAACATGTAGTACCAAAAGAGGGGTTGTAACGAGTGGGAAACGCTATTATTGTGACTTACTATTTAACTACGACCATAGTAACGTTATAGAATTTGTGGAAAATTTAGAAACAATTGTAAGGGATAAAGTATTTGAGAAAAACGAACTATGGTTTCAAGACCCTCCTTCAATGGAAGACATTGAATACAATTGGAACGATAGTATCAAACAAACAAAACAAAACTTTTATTTAAGAACATATGTAGGAACTGTAAAAAATGTTCAGAAGACGGTTAGCGTATACAACAGCAATCAAGAACAAGTAAATATTGATAGTATTCTTCCTAGTTCCAACATCATTACCATTGTTGAAATTACTGGATTGAAATTTTCAAGTAGCAGTTTTCACATTAACTATTGTTTACGACAAATAATGGTATTGGAAGAAAAAAAAACAATGTTTAACAAATGTTTAATTAGTGTCACAAAACCAAATCACGTATCGTCTACCGAAATAACGGACTCCTCCGTAGAAGAACCAACCACGAATATAGATTTAGAAAAAGTAAAAGATTTAACGAGTATACCAATTATACCCCCTTCTCAACAAACAGAAACACCCGAAATATTAAACGAACACATTATTTCATCGGATAAGTCATCGGTAGATTTAACAACTACAGAATCTGAAACGGTTGAGAAAGAACCAGATAACGAAAAAGACACAGATGATTTAGAAATACTGGAACAAAATACAAACAAATCAACCTTGTTTGATACAATTGATTCACATGAACAATATCCCAACACGGATTCTGAGACAGAAGATATGGTTTCGCAATCTGCTTCTAATTTAGAAGAAATGACAAATAAAGTGGAAGATACAACAAATATTCCTAATTCCACATATTTAAATATGAATAGTTTAGAAATAAAGGAAGTAGATTTACAAATTCCAGAAGAGGAAGACATGGTTCAACTTAAAAAACCTGATACGGTTTATTTAGATATGTATCGACAAGCATTGGCAAAGGCAAAAGCTACCAAAATTAAAGCAATACAAGCATATTTAGAATTAAAAACCATCAAAAATAAATATATGATACAAGAAGTAGATGAAGACGATGATAATTTTGGTGAATTAAATTTTGAATTGTAATCTTCAAAATTACAATCGACTATTTTGAATGTTTTTCTCTCAAAAAAAACAACCATAAACCAATTTATAAAATACAATTTATTTAGTTAAAAGACGTTTTGTAAAAAAATTTTATGTTTTGATTTTATATAAATGGCTTTTTTAAAAGATGTCAAATCCCTGTTTAAGTCCAAAAATAGTAGTAATATTTTGATTGTTTTAGCAATTGTTGCTGTCGTATATGTTGTGATGGATTACGAACGTATCAAATCCAGTCTTGGACTGGACTCCATGGGTAACATGGATGCCAAAAAGGTAGCTGGTCCATCCATTAACAACTACAAACCTTCTGTTGCCGACCAACCAACTGAAGCAAATGTAAATGGATTAAATACTGATATGCAGAACCTTCCTCCAAGTTGTGCTTCCAAGCAAATCAGCAACCCAAAGGATTTACTTCCTGCCGATGGAAATACAGAATTCTCAAAGATGAATCCATCTGGAAGCGGTGATTTAATGAATGTCAACTTGTTGCGATCTGGACACCATATCGGTATTAACACTGTTGGAACCAGTTTGCGAAATGCCAACCTTCAAGTACGTAGTGAACCCCCTAACCCCCGTATTAACACTGGTCCATGGAACACCAGCACTATCACGTCTGATACCCACCGACGCCCTCTTGAAATTGGAAGCAGTGCCTAATTTATTAATTAAATAGATTTTCTCAATGTATCAACTACATTATATAACATTATATACTATATAACATTATATAACCTATATTACACCTATATTACACCTATATTACACCTATATTACACCTATATTAGACCTATATTATACCTATATTACCTCATAATTAATTTTGATATTCTTATTTTAGATACATTATATAAATATGAAAATAAATATATTTGCAATAATTATTTTTGTTTTTATTACCATTATCATTCTTAAAATATACAATGAATCCGATATGTTTCAATTGAAATGTATTGTATCGGACATTGACGGTAATAAATATTGCGTTAGGGAACGAAACAAATTAGAATTGGTTGCTGATTTACTAGCGAAAGTCACTAACAATATGAAAACATTAGTATTACATATGAAAAAAAATTACCCTGAAAGAAAAAATATACAGCGATTGGTAAACAATTTCAATCCAAAGCAAATATACGAAACATTACCAACAAGTTCATATACTGCTTACTCTGAGAATAAGGGAGAGAAACTAGCATTTTGCACTACTACAACCAAAAAAGGAAACAAACTTATTGACGAAAACACGCTCACCTTTGTAGCCATCCACGAGTTGTCTCATTTAGCAACAAAGTCAGTAGGTCACACAGAAGAATTTTGGAGTAACTTTAAATTTCTGTTAAAAGAAGCAAAAAAAGAAGGTATATACAATCCAATTGACTACAAAAAAAATCCTCAACCGTATTGTGGTATGACTATTACAGACAATCCATATTTTGACTTGTAAACATTTTAATAAATACAATTATATCAAACATATATTCTTAAAAATTCATTAATATATGTTTAAATTATATCAAACCATAATATCCGACTCTATCTAACTCTTTTAAAAATTCAAAGCGTAACTCGTCTTGTGTTTTTAAATTGTAGAACTTATTTCTATATACATCAATATTATATGGTATTTTATTTTCTTTAGAGAGTATTACATTACCCGACTCTATTTTTTTAAATGTACCCGGTAATGTAGGAAAAAAACTAGTACATTCATAGTCTTCTAGTATATTAGTAACATATACATCCTTTATTAAATTATTACATATATACCAGTTGTAGAGTTGTTCTCCTCCAACCACCCATATATCATCATATCCATATTTTCTGGTTACAATATCGTAGTTTGCTTGAATTATGTCGGAATACACTGTAACATTATCGGGTTCTAAGTCATTATGTTTAGTAGAAGAAATCACATAATTTCTTCTTTTAGGAAGAGTATTTGGTATACTGTCGAATGTTTTTCTACCCATTATAATAGCATTGTTACCATTCCCAATCGTCTTATTTCTAAAAAAACGCATATCTTCTTTTAATGACCAAGGCAACATTCCATTTATACCAATTCCTCTGTTTTTACACATAGCCACAATAATATTCATTTTTATATAAATATAATCAAATATATTTATATACATGTCAAAGAAATATAAATTCCACCACGTAATTGGTGATAATATTAAAAAAACATATACGTTTAATGACAGTTCATCTCCAAACAGCAAAACACGGAATATTCCAATGTACGAGGACGACATGATAATCAATATAAAACATAAATTAAGCAGTTTGTTTGATAAACAGTCTCATCACGAAATATACTTGTTCTGTAAAACAAAGGATATTTTAAATCAATCTGTTTATTATCAAATATTAACCCAAGACGACAATATCAAATTAACTACAGACATTTTTAAACGATTTGCTAGTAACATTGCAATAACAGATAATTTTCTAAAATCACCAAACTCAATTTCTACCAAACACTTAAGAAGTTTTTATAAAAACAAACAAATATGGAACAAAGAAATAAAAATGGTTGTTCCCATTGGAGTAAGTGCTTTTCATAGAAAAAAATACATGTTTCACCACAATCCTTTTTTATGCGATAAACAAGACGAAAATATTGTGAACGACATGAAAAAATTTGTAAGTACCGAAAACAAAAAACTATTGTTTAAATACAAACCAGAAGGCGATGATATCTACTTTTGTTTTGCGAATGAAGTGCTTGGGTTTTTCAAACAGCAAAATATAAATGTTCCAGAAAACTACCTACTTCAATTGTATTTTCCTGCATTATACAATCAAAAAATAACATCATTGGACGCTATTGAATCTTCAAAGGTAAAATTAAAATCCACTTCCGAAAAAGAATTTAATAGTGTATTTACAGATTACAACAAAAATATCGATTTGTTATACAAATATTCAACCAATCCAATTGACCCCTTAACATACCACATAAACTCCATTTATTTTACAATCCACCCTATGGAACCATTACAACTTCCATTAGAAGTTATCTTTAAAAAAATAAATTCCAGTAAATTAATGCCTCTTATGAAATACAATCCGGGTAAAGAATTAGAAAGTATTTATAGATTATACACAAACGATTATATTTCCAACAAAGGTCTTAAAATTCCATCGTTATACGTAGAAAACAATCAAAATAATAGGAAAATTAAACAAATAGCATCCAATATTTTATATACAAATCGTATTGGTTTTTATTTAGATCTTAATCACTTATCAAAATCTCCTATACAAGAAGAATTGTACTGTATTTTACTAGACAATGGGGATATTCAAGTTAAACTATCATGCAATAATAAATACGACATCAACAAGTTGCAGACGATATTCTGTCCCATCATTAAAACCCAAATCATTAAACCAATCAATGCGTTTGTTCAAAAAAAAAGCATTTATCATTTTGAAACTTTTAATGATAATAATGTAGAATTAAACAACATAGACGTTATATATTCAAGCAACTACATTGAAGCACTAACCTTTAAAAATCTTAAATGTACTTCATCTGTATTTTCAGTAATAAATAACAACAAAAAAAAGAACACATACGACATCACTTACAAACGCGTATCTTTCTACCAAAAAATGAACGATATTCAATCGTTCATCAATACGAAACTTCAAGAAGCGATTTCCATTGAAGAAATAAAACGTTTGGTAATGAGTAATTTTAATTTAATCGAAGAAAAAGCAGTAGAAATAATGGACGGATTTTTAAAAGAAATACGCCTGGCTGCCGATGCTTTTGAAAATAGAAAACTTAAAGTTGAAGACAACCCTGGTTTTAATATACACATTGAAACCAAAAACATTGATTACGTAAATGTAAAATTACAGCGGTTGTTTGAAATTAAAAACATAAACGACATTACATATTTAACGAATGATATTATTAAACGTTATTTGATTGCTCTGGTAAACATTAGTCAATTAAAAGAACCATTGCCTGAATGTACAAAAAAAATCAAAGAAAAAAAAATAGAGAACATTAAAGAAATATATGAAAATCCATTGGAAGACGCAAAAATAGGGTTTGACAGCGATGATGATGATGATGATTTGTTTGATTTAATGAGTGGATTCGATGAAGAGGATGAAGAAAATATCAATAAAAGTCCGAACGACTCTATCCATTCAGAAGATATTGAAACTCCAGACAATGAACCTGAAAATAAAGAAAGTGTTAGTAATAGCAATAGTTTAAGTATTGGTCTCGATTCACTTTCAGGCAACTTAGACGAAGAAGAATCTCCGTCACTTTCTCTTTCTGGTGGAAACAAGAAAAATAACCCTATGTTAGACCTCACTTCTATAAAATTAAAGGGTTCTAAAAACTGGTTTACCAATCGGTTACGAAAACGACAACCCGGTATATTTGTAATGTCGAAACAAGACGAGAAAAATAAAAATTATGTAAAGTATTCCAAAACGTGTCAATGGCAATATAAAAAACAACCTATCATATTGAACGATGAAGAACTAAATAAAATTAATACAGCAGATAAAACGTCTAACTCAAAATCATACGATGGACATATCAAGTATAATGGATATAATTACATATGTCCTCGTTATTGGTGCTTTAAAGATGACAACAATGAATCGAGAAGTATATCTTTTAAACAAATTAATGAAGGTGAATGTGGTGGGTGGGACGCATTAAATCCCAAAAAAGCAAAATCACTTCTTCCAAGCAAACGAATTGTAGAATTAACCGATGATCGACTTCATAATCCAAGTAAAACAAATAATCCTCTTGTGTATAAACCCCTTTACCCTTTTTTCCAAAAAGATAAAAATCACCCAAAGGGGTTTTGTGCTCCATGTTGTTCTCAAGTTCCATTGGATTACGATGGGTTCCCTGATGAATCTACAGATTCACGAAACGAAAAAGGCAAAGGGCAAAAACTATACTTTGAACACTTATACACTCCTGGAAACAAAAAAGGAGACATTATTGTGGATAAGACATTTGAAAACGATGCAAAGGTTAAGGAGTTTGTAAAACAATGGGAAGGATTCGGACCGTCCTTTAAAATTACAAAACAAGGCAATCGTGTTAAAATAATTGATATTGGCAAACAATCAAATGACCCATCCAAATTATCCAAATTAGACTTAATCCCAAAAAACAAAAACACTCCTGAAAACCCAACTCGAAATGATATTGATAAAATACTTGCTAGATCAAAAAATAACAAACGGTATAAGGAATGCTCCAATAAAACTAGTCCAATCAAACTATCTGTGGGGGAAAAGATAGGCATAACTCAAAAAGACAATACGTTGACTCAAATGTCTATGGGGAAAAAGACAGTAGATGATGATTTAACAATTACAAAAGACCAAACTCGTTTATCCGAATTTATAAGGCGTAAACAGAAAAAGGACAATAAATCCCCCATCCGTAAAAAAACAAAGATAAAACCATTTTTATTTGAATTTCCATTGAAAACGCCAGGGTCGTTTGGATATTTGAAACCATCGCTACAAAAATTTATACAATACGATACCGCTTCTATATGCTACAATAATCCACCAAATGATTATACTTTAAAACCTACATCTTCATGTTTGCTTCGTTTAGGCATTCGTAAAAACAACAATCAATCCTTTATCGAAACGATCGCAGCTATTCAAAACAAATCACTAGTTCAGTTTAAAAATAATTTAAGAAAAAACATAACATTGTCCAAGTTTATTATTGCGTTTAAAGGGTCTCTTATCGATTTATTTTATAACAAATCCAAACCAGTTGACAAAAAAACAAAAGAACGGATAGTTAAATCCATCAACGAAAATATTATAAACGATTATGTTTTAATTGAACAAGTGGGAGAGAAACTTATTAATTCATATGTTAATTTTATGGAATATTTAAAAGATGATACTATAAAAATAGACTATAACTACTTATGGGACTTTGTATGTAAACCAATAGATAAAAACAACGCGGGTGTTGTATTTGAAAATGGAGTTAACTTAGTTATATTTAATGCTCCACAAGACGATGTTACCGATAAAATCGAAATTATTTGTCCAAAACATACTTTTACTAATGAAATCTTTTCAGAATTTAAACCCACTATTATGTTGTATAAAGAAGGGTTATACTTTGAACCGATTGTATTGTATAACAACACAAATGGTTCAATAAACGCATTGTTCGACTATCAAACATTAATATCCGAAACATTACTTCATACATTATTTACCGATATTAAAAATAAAATGGTGGAAGGATGTAGTTTGAAACCAAGTATACCAGATAAATATGATTATCGGCGCAACGTTTCTGCAAAAAAAGTAATAGAAACCATACTATCAATAAACAATAAAAATACATCCAAAAATAATGACACCGCTACGGTATTAAAGCAAGTAATCCATTACAATTACAAAACGGTTGGTATTATAGCAAAGGTAAACAATACCAATATTTACATACCGTGTCATCCTTCTCCTATTATTATAGATATGGACTATGAATATTTCGACTCTCCAAAAATATTATTTGATGCGGTTGATACATTTAATATATTAACTACATTGGCAAGAAAACATAAATTGCCATGTCTTCCAATAAAAATACTAATAACGGATGGAACCAATGTAACTGGACTTATTACAGAAACAAATCAGGTGGTGCCAACAAAACAATACGATTATGATGCCAAACTATTTGTTTTAAAAGACCGTAACAACAAAGTTATTTCTAAAACAAAAAGCGTAATTGATATAAAAGAAAACAATGAATATTTTTCGGACAAAGATATTATGAAACAAACAACTGAAGACATTGAACGAATTATTATTATACGAAACTTTTTATTAGAGAAGAACTTTTACAATTGTTATCGCAATACATTTAAAAAATACATTGGACAAGAAAGCAATGGTAATTTACGACAACAGTTAATTGATATGCTGGATACAACTATTAAAGCAAAAACATCTGATACATTAAAACAGTATGAAGACAAATTTAAACAAGTTAAAAAAATAGTAGATAAGGTTATAACAGAAAAACAAGTAAATTTTGTAATATACACCCCATCTGTTTTAAATGAATTATACAAAAAGGTACGTCAAGACATTAATATATGTATATCAAACAAAACAGCAATTGCCCTTCCTAGTAAAAATTTAACGGACAAATCTAACAACAAGGACAAATATTTAATAAAATTAATTGATGAATTAATACGATATCCTAGATTAAGGGATTATATGGTATACAATAAAAGTACTACTTCGATTGATGTTACACGCTATTCTATTAATGATACTGAGGTGATTATATTAGAAGAAGAAATGTTTAATAATTATCTAACAAATGTTACCCTAGAAACAAAAAATAAATATATTAATTTAAATCAAGACGGGTTTACAAAACCAATTATTTCAAAATCATACAAAACTATGTTTAATATAAATTACAACAAATATATTGATCAAGATAAAGGTATGGAAATACCGTTTCGACATATCACACCACATAATACAATTAAAGCACCCAATGATGTAGATAAATATATATTAAATGATGTGGTCGATACATTAAACACATGCGTTGCCAAATTTAATAAAAACAAAAATATAATATCGAAAGTATTCAACAATTACCAATTAAATTCCTATTTAAAATATTATAAATTAATTGCCCCTCGTATTGAAGGAGTAAAGGGGAATAGTAAGGAAAATTGCTCCTGGAATGTAATTCAAGAAATATACAAAGATTATTACAATACAAATATTTCAAAAATGGATTTATGTAAAACATTAGTTTCCATTCTTAAAGGTATCAATGATGATACAATGTTTGTAACAAAACCAGGGGCAATTACATCAACCCCAAATTATTTTCAAATATTAGAGATGACACACCAAACAAGTGCTACGTCGGTTTGGTCTATTATAGAGGAAATAGAGGACTCGCAATGGACTCACTTATTTAATATCATATCCAACAAAGATTATTATGTTACGGAATTTGAATTGTATTTATTATGTGATTATTTTAAGTTACCGTGTGTTATACACGGAACAACTGATAAAAACAAACCATCGTTGTATAAAAAATCAAAGATCCAATATTATGATCCATTGTATACCACATTTAATACTAATAAGTTAGGTAAACCAGTTGGTGATACTGAAATAAAAAACATTAAAAACAATTTGTACACCAATAAAAACAAAGATAATTTTTGTTATGTAGTAGGGTATATACAATTTCGTTTAAGTGATTATTACAACAAAGAAGGTGTTAAAAATAACCAAGGGTTTAATAAATATTACACAAAAGAATACAACATACCGTTCGATGTTGGACTAATGAAAAATACCGAAGATTATTATAAAATAGATATTAACAAAGAATATATACAAAAATTAATAAACCATAGTCTAACCCCTAATATAAAACAATATATAGATATGATTTTTAAATCAACAACCAACGAACCATCTATTTATCAAATGTCCAAAAATGAACTCCAGATGTTTAGACAATTAAAACAGAAAATGGGCAAAAGGGAAAAACTAAAATTAACATTATAATAAAGCATGTATGGTACCTATATATTGTATAATAATTATATATTATACAATACTTTCTTATACACATTACCTATTAAACATTCTCATACCTAAATTACTAACTGTATTGGAGTTGCTATCATTTCTACTATTTGGGGTTCTGTTTAATGTAAAGGTCGGTGTAAATGGTGTTTGTGAATTTCTATTGTTTAAATTTAAATGAAATAAACTACCTCTTCTATAATCAACATTAATTGTTGAATTTCTATTGTCGGTAGTTATCGATTGAATAACTGATGTAGGAGACTGTCTACGTGACCTATTTCGGAGTCCAACGCGCAATGGTTGAGGTTGGACAATAGAGTCCGGTCTGGTTTCACGAATTGTTAAATTTAAATTTCTAGAAGTATCGGTAGTTTCTCCTGTATTTATTGCATCTTCGTCAGTTGATAGAGACAATGGTGGAGGCATAATGGATGGTGTATTTAATTCTTCGCTAGAACGTGTCAATATTCTTGATATTCTCGATGATAAACTAAGTTCGGCATTTAAATCCGATAAATGTATCGGTGGTTGCTCCCTGTAATATGAAATATCATCGTTGCTATCGAAATATCGTTTAATTCCGCGTTTGGCCATGTTTTTACTTCTTTTCTTTTTCAATGGATGACAACAGTATTCCCCGTATAAATAATGTTTTAAATAGGAAGACAGTTTTTTTACAATATTGGATTTTTCTCGAAAAGTAAATGGGGTGCGTATCACTATATAATTTAAATACACGCGGTATTCGTGCATCATATTTAAAATGTTCTCAAACTTTTCAAATATAGAACCATTATCCATAAAATCATCTATTGCCAACTCCTTTAATGTTGTATAATTATCGTATGTAAACCGGTCCAAATCAAACTCTGCCTCAAAATAAAGAGTGACCCATTTCGGTATGTGAAAATGACTGTATAATAAACTTAAATATATATTGTACAAATTATGATTTGAAAATACAATATTGGTATAAGGATTCTTCATGTTCATTGGAGTACAAAACATATTTTCACACTTAGTTAAACAACTAACCCACATGTTTACAATATCACTTAATCTAAAATAATAAATCGTATTATTAGAATACAACTCTATTTGTTGATGGGATTTAATAATATTTAAATCATTAAAAAATAAATCACGATAAATACTTTGTTTTGCGTTTCTTAACTTATATAAGTAACTTAATCTATTCATTGCGTTTTTTGTTTTTTTTGCTTTTATATAATTAGACATCAATATTCTTTCGTAATTATTATCATCAGGCATTACCTCTCCATTTATGGTGCATTTAGTATAAAAAAATATCATATCGCTTTTTGCCTTTGTTAAAAAAATATTAATTGGTATTATTTGATTGTTTTTGTTGTATACCTTTTTAATATAATAAGAAATATTTGACATTGAATTCTTTAGTACATATAGATAATATAATATTATATACAGAAATATGTTCTGGATTAAAAATAAATAAATGATTGTGTTATTTATTTATTATTTGTATTATAGTTATTTTATTTATTGAAATTTACCTACAAATCCAAATCATAATCATCGTCCAATGTTCCTGTATTTACTTCATTTAGGTTGGTGGTAGAACTTCCAATTGATATATTATTGATACTACATTCGTTAGTAGGGTCTTCTTCTTCCAATATGTCGTCAATAGACGATTGTTTCTTGTATTCCGAAGAGGATTGAACCATCGATAATTTTTGCGTATTCAACAATACTTGAAAACTACCAGTTCCAAAATATCCATTTTGTCCACACATGATATTCGCAGACACTCCAGTCATCAAATCCAACTCAGCATGTCTGGCTGCTTTTAAGAACATCTCTGGTGTTTCTTCAAACGAAGCCTTTGCTATTGGTCCAATATTATCATTATTAATACCATGTCTAAATATACTTACCATCTTTTTAGAATATGTCATTCTGTCTGCCAACATAGACGTATGATGATAATTAATATACGTTCCATCAAAACTAATTGCTTCCAGTAACTCGTTATAAATTGCTTGGCGAGCAGCTTCAATTCCTAATGTTCGATATACTTCTTGAATATCGTTACTGGTTGTATTATTTACATCAATGTCGTCTTGTGCCAATATATCAATCATATTTGTTCCAACCGTATCCAACACCCATATATCCTTTGGAACATAATTTCCATTTTCCTTTGTCATATGACTTACTATCTTTCTTAAAACAATCTTTGGAATATTTTTTACACCACGAAGTATGATGTTGTTCAGCATAATGTTCTGAACATGTTTCAGTTTAAATATTTCATCGGTTTGATCCAATGATTTCAACTTATATTTTTCTTTACTGATAAGACGCACTCTAAATATTAACTTTTTATCATTAAAGTCATTAAATACACACTGAACCTCTTCTTTCATAGAATTTCGGATAGCAAAATCAACATCGTCCATGCTAATATTTTTATCCAACATCAACTCTCGAGACATTTCAAATCGCAATATCCATTTGGAAAACCCGGAATTACATTTGCTTGTTTCAGTTTCAACTCCAATATTGCTTAACAACGATTCGTACGTCAAGAATTTATCGACTAATTCTTTATCTTCTTCTAATAGTGTTTCGTCTAATTTAGGGTCGAAGCATATAGTTACCGTATTTACAATATCACGCAGGTTGGTGTATTCTAATTTATACTTTATTTCTTGTGCTTTTTCAATATTTTCTCTGTCTTCTTTATTTAACATAATAGTTACGGATGGATTTTTCGGATTTTCTGAAAGAGACAGAATTTCTTCAATTCTAGGAACACCTCGAGTTACATTGGATTTGCTAGCAACACCCGCAAAATGAAATGTATTTAGTGTCATTTGCGTAGTTGGTTCACCAATACTTTGGGCAGCAATCATACCACACATCTCGCCTGGATGTGCGATTGCCTTTTTGTAATTATAAACTAACATTTCCATGTAAACCATCAACGCTTTCTTGGTAAATCTATGTTTTACCAATAGCGTTTTAGGTGATAAGTTAAAATACCACGCAATTTTAAATAATTCCGTTGGTTTGGATAAGGCGTTTTGCTCTAACCGTTTATACGTTTCATCGATAATATTGTAAGTATCCAAAGGAGTAATATCTACCATATTACTTCCCAACGACAATTGTTCGACTACATTATTCATCAATCTAGTAAAATGAACCGGAATATGAACAACTGACTTGCCTTCATAATTAAAGACGTGTGTAATTAAATCATCCCTGATATTAACCATCGTATCAATTACTTTTTTTGTTTTATTATTTAATTTTACCTTTTCCTTCTTCATTTTACTAATAGTTGATTTAGTAAACACGGACAATATATCTTCATTTTTAATGTTCTGTGGAATTTGATAATGCATGTAAATATCTTCCAACGTCATTTTCGCCAAAGGCAACCCTTGATTTTCTACATTCATTGGAGATATATTATCATCGCCGTAAGCAAACTGAACTACCTTATTTTTGTTATTGCGAACAGTCATGTCATATGTTAGTTTTAAATCTTCCAACCCTTTAATTAACCTACGCTGAATATATCCGGTTTGAGACGTTTTTACAGCTGTATCAATCAATCCCACACGACCACCCATAGCATGGAAATATAATTCTTCTGGTGTTAGACCCTGTATAAATGAACTTTCTACAAACCCCCTTGCTTCTGGAGAATCATCGTATTTTTTAAAATGAGGCAATGTTCTATCTTCAAATCCATATGGTATACGCTTACCATCTACATTTTGCTGACCCAAGCAGGACACCATTTGAAGGATATTTACATTTTTTCCTTTACTACCCGCATTTACCATAATCAAGAACCTATTGTCTTTTGATAAACTTTTTCTACCAATTTTACCTGCTTCTTCTTGAGCATTGTTTAAAATTGAATTTACCTTTGTTTCAAACTCAACCGAGTTTGATTTTCCCGTATTGTTTTCAAATACAGACAAGTGTAACTGGTCAATTAAATTATACACTTCCTTTTTCTTTGACGACATCACGGTTGTAATTTTCTCATTCGTGTTGTCATCTGCTATTAAATCACTTACACCAACACTGTATGAACTGGTTTTCATGTAGTCGTTTACTAAGAATTGTAAATTGTCTATAAAGTCAGATGAACTACGATGTGAAAAGTCATTGAATATACTTTGAATAAATCCTTTTGAACCACCTCCCAAAACACCCTTGTCCATTTGACCTCTAATGTATTTACCATTTACAATTTCAACAATATTATTACTTGTTTTCCGGTCTTCATCTCCATCAAATTGCTTGTTAGCAAATTTAGTGGAAAGAGGAGGGAATATTTGAGATAACAACTCAAAATTAGTAGTCATTTTGTTTGGGTCTTTAAATAATTCTACATTGGGTTTGTTGTTTGTCATCATTAAATTCATCGCGTCTCTTGAATTAAACTGGACGCCGCTACGTGTAAACCGGTAGCACCCAAGTAATGAATCTTGAAATATACCAATAATAGATGCGTTATTGGCAGGACTAATTATTTGGTGCGGAATAGCTGCCAAATGCAACAATTCTGCCTGACTTTGCTCATCTTGAGGCATATGTAGATTCATTTCATCCCCATCGAAATCAGCATTGTATGGTTTAGTATCTGCTACATTCATACGAAATGTATTACCTACCTTCATGACCTTGGCAATATGACACATCATAGACATTCTATGTAGTGTAGGTTGTCTGTTAAATAATACTGGATCCCCGTCCAACATATGGCGGTGAACCACATCTCCTGGTTCCAATTTTACTGAGTTTCTGTCTACATACCTCAATGAAATACTTTCTCCATTTTCACGCTGTAATATATTTGCTCCAGGATATTTATCTGGTCCATTCAACATTAGTTTTGTTAGGAAGTTAATATTGCGTTCGTTAACCTTTGCTGGAAAAGTTATGTTTTTGGCGATTTTAAGTGGAACCCCCAACTCACGTATACTAAGTTGTGGGTCGGGACCAATAACCGAACGAGCACTATAATCTACTCGCTTTCCCATTAAATTCCCTCTGACACGACCTTGTTTTCCAACCAGTCTCTCTTTGATGGATTTTAATGCTCTTCCTGATCGCTGTGCTACTGATGCTACCCCTGGAATTCGATTGTCTACCATAGTTGCTACATAATACTGAAGAACAGTAGACCAGTTTTCGATTTGCTTTTCCGGGGCATTGTTTTTCATCTTGTCTTTTAAAGTATTATTAATTTTAATGATGTGGACTATAATATGAGATATATCATCCTCGCTTCTCTGTTGTGCGTCGTGTTTAACAGACGGACGAACCGATGGAGGGGGAACCGCTAATACTTGACATATAAACCATTCTGGACGAGACCAAATTGGACTAAATCCCATAAAATTAATATCTTCGTCTGTAAATCGACGAAACATTTTAATTACCATTTCTGGTGTAATTCGTATGGTTGGTTTTTCATTGACTTCTCCGTCCATATTTTTAATTTTATTTTGATTTTCCCATTCCGCGTAAATATTTGCTAAATCTTGCTTGTATATTTTGCGTGGTTGTAAGGCACCGCATCCACCATGTATATCTTCTCCACATCGTGATACTTTACTTGCCACTGAAAATACATAATCCCATCGGTCTTTTGTACTCATTTTTAATATATGTTTGTGCTTTTCTTTATTGATTTGTAATTTGCTACATTTAAAGCAAACACATCTCAATAATTTCTTCACCATTTCAATATACTGAATGTAAAATACAGGACGAGCCAATTCAATGTGACCAAAATATCCCGGCGTCTGCATATAGTTTAAACCATCTGTTGGACATAAAAGTCCAGGATCCAATACTCCCATGCGCGGGTCAAATAATCCACCGATACATGGTTTGTTGTTTGCATATGTATCGCGACTTGTGATTTCAGCAACAGATCCCTTTCGTATCTCTTCAGGACTTAGTACACTGAATTGTATACCAATAATTTTAGACGGGTTTAAATCGCTACTTTTTCCTGAATAACTCATCTTTATATTTATAAGAGATTATAGATATTATTTTTATATCAATTTTATCTGTTTTAATTTACGTATTTTATAAATGATATATTCGACAAAATTGATTTTAATAAAAAAAATAATATAAACAATATATTTTATTATTAAATAATGACCCGTGATTCCGATAAACATAAAAATATGTCGAAAAAAAACAAACAGGACTTTTCAGACAGCGAAAATGAAAGCGAATACGATTACGTAGAAGCAACCGTTCTTGAGAATCCCGATGTGTCTGCTAAAGAAATCAATAAAATGATTTTAGATATATTTCCCTTAAAATCCAAAAAAGAAAAATTAAAACAACTTAAAAAAATCAAGGATTTTAAAAAGCAAGAAAAAAAGGAGAAAATGAAGCACAAATCAACAACCCCTGGTGTTAGTACCCGCCAATCGAATCGCAAACATCGTAGACGAAATCCCAAGTTAAAAACTCCTAAGGATGTAAGTGAAGAAGACGAAGATGAAGACGAAGATGAAGAGGAGGATGACGAAGAGGAAAATATTAAATTAAAACGATCGTTTGAACAGTTGAAACTAAATAAATCAAAAAAATTATTGTCACGTCCTCTTACAAAAGACCAATTATTGGGTAAAAGTACAAAAAAGAGAAGAAAAGAAAATAAACATAAAAAGGTTGTAAACAAAAAGGTAGTAACCAAAAAGGTTGCTAAGAAAAATGATAAACAAAAACGCAATCGTAAACGATCTAAAGATATTGAACAAGAATGGGAAACCGTAGAAGAGACGGAAAGTTCAACAGAAGAAGAAACTATGGAAGAAGACGATAGTGATTATTTTCCGGAAAATGAAGATGATGTATTGGATAACGATGAGTTGGATATGCTTAAAGACGGCAACATGAAGTTTAATATTATATTTACTACAGGTGGACCAAACGGGGGTCGTCCACTTATGGACTTTGACGATTACGGCGCTGAATATGATGATTTTATGAAGGACGAGTATGATGAATATGATGAAGAATATGACGATGTCGATGAATATGTTACAAGTGATGATAATGATACAGAATGTTCCGACAGCGAAAACGAAACATCAAGTAAATCATCCAAACACAATATGTCTAAGAAAAAAAAATCAAACAAAACCAAGTTCACGGTAAATGAAGTAGTTAATGTTAAATTGAAGGATTGGGTTGGATTTTATAAAGGTACTGTTGTAAAGGTTCATAGTAATAAAAACAAAACTACCAAAAAGATTGAAGTAACATATGATATTGAATTAGACGACGACAATGGTGAAGAGTATGACATTGTTACTGAAGTTCCATCTACTAGAATGAAAAAAATAAACAAGGAAACTATTGAATTTGAAAATCTTATTCGTGAAATGAGGGAACTCTCTTCTATTAAAAAAAAAGGAAAGAAGGCATATCAGAAAAAAATAGACCAAATGGTAAAGGCGTCAGAAAAACAAAGACAAAAACATGATAAAAAGGAAAAAAAGAGGAAGAAAAAAAAGTATATGTCGAAGTTTAAATCGTTGTTAAAGACAAAAGACCCAATGAACGAGTTTAAATACTTTAACGGGTTAGCTATAGAACAACAAAAACTCATTCTAAAGAAAATGAAGGACTTAAATGAGTTTGATAATGTAGAAAAACCATATCGTCTACAGTTGATCGAATCCGATATTCCTGTCGAATACAAATCATGTGCTATTAAAAAAATCAATAGTTTAACTTACATGGATCCTGGTAGTGGCGAATACTATAAAATTAAACAATGGGTAGACACGTTTATGAAACTGCCATTCAATAAATACAATAATTTGCCGATTACTATGGCAGATGGTCCCGAAAAATGTAAAACATTTATGGAAGACGCAAAGGCATCTCTAGATAATGCCGTATATGGGTTGGACGATGCTAAAATGCAAATTATGCAGATAGTAGGACAATGGATTTCCAATCCGGATAGCGTTGGTAATGCTATTGCAATTCAAGGTCCTATGGGGACTGGCAAAACAACGCTCGTAAAAAATGGTATTAGTAAGATATTAAATCGTCCATTTGCTTTCCTAGCATTAGGCGGTGCTACCGATAGTAGTTTTCTAGAAGGACATTCATACACGTACGAAGGTAGTTCATGGGGAAAAATTGTAGACATATTACTTACTAGTAAATGTATGAATCCAGTAATTTACTTTGATGAATTAGACAAAATAAGCAATACACCTAAAGGCGAAGAAATTGCTGGTATACTTACACATTTAACCGATTTAACTCAAAACTCTCAATACCATGATAAATACTTTTCCAATCTGGATTTTAATTTGAGCAAGGCGTTGTTTATATTTAGTTACAATGATGAGTCAAAAGTAAACAAAATCTTATTGGATAGAATGTATAAGATTAAAACCAAGGGATACGATACCAAGCAAAAGATTACCATCGCAAATGATTATTTGATTCCTAGTATTATCAAAAATGTAAACTTTCAGAAAGATGATATTGTGTTTCCAATCAAAACGTTGGAGTATATTATTAATGAAAATACAGAAGGAGAGAAGGGTGTGCGAAATTTAAAGCGCGCGCTGGAAATTATTTACACGAAACTTAATTTGTACCGGTTGATGAAGGAAGACACTACGTTGTTTGAAAATCAAACGACGTTTAAAGTAACGTTCCCTCATACGGTTACAATTGAAAATGTAAAGGTATTTATAAAGAAAAACGATTCGAATACGCAACCACCATTTGGTATGTATGTGTAAACAATCTCATAAAATAAAAATAATAATTTATATTATTTTTATTATTTTTATTATTTTTATTATTTTTATTAATTACCATCTGTATCTAACTTTCCAACCATACTGTTCATAATATTTACCATGTTCATCATATTATGTTTAATGTCTATTACATTAGAATCTACAGTTGTAGTTGTTGTATTATGATTTATTACTGCCGCGTTATCAGTAGGGGATACATTTGTAAGTTTAATATTGCCTAATTCAATATTATTGTTTTCTTTCTCCATATCTTTCATTGAATATGAAGGGATAATATCGATGGATTTTACAGCATTCGGACGATTCAATGAATCTACAACACATCCGTCTTCAATATTAATACCCGCTGGCGCTACTACATCCCTTATATCTGCTGTTTTTGCTATATCATTTACAAGATTTCGTTTGTCGTAATTCAACAATTTCGATGCCATTTCACATTTAAATGTTTCATGGTTGGTATCGTGGGGAAGAGGATGAACCTTATCGTATTCTGTGTAAAAGTCAATGTACGCCTTAGAATGAAGTTGATGGACTTGTGTATAAAGAGAACCATTTGTGTCTACTGAGTCCTTTACCCATCCTTCGTTTTTGTCCTTTACCATAAAGTTTCTTCTTTTTTGGTCGGTACAATGAATTGGTCGTTCAGTTATTGGTATATCTTCCAAATTTTTCAATACCTTTTTCGATATAAAGTTCTCTATCATTTGATTATCGTTTACAATGTCATTTAACTGAAATGATATATTTTCTACAAAGTCTTGTAAACTTTGAGCGTTGTTGCAATATTTATCTAAAAAAAAGTTGATCGAAATGTTATTATTTGTAATTACGTTTTTGGTTCCTAACATACCACTGTCTACGGCCTCTGTTATGGAACTTGTTAGTTTAGTCATTTGTTTGGTTAAATCGTCCAATTTGTTTCCATTTATATTATTGATTTTATTTGTAGATGGAGTTGGGATTTGAGGGGGGGTTTGTATCTTGTAACATGACGCATTTTTTTTATGATATCGCAACCCACTCCTGTCTTTGTATTGTTTGTTACAAACATCGCATGTATACATATGAATAACACTTTTTAACACTTTTTTTACAGTGTTTTCTACGTTTTTCCCCGTCATTCTCTTATGTTTTTTGGTGCTAAGATGTTTATTAAAATGCGATTTTTGTGACGCGGTATAGTTACAAAGTTCACAATAAAACTTATTCTTGCGTTTAACACTTTTAACACTTTTTTTCTTCATTTTTCTACGGTATATATAAATTTATTATTTTATTTTTATATGTTTCAAAAATGTTGTTATTTTTTTCACAAAAAAAATACACATAAAAAAAAGGCACTATTTTGGAAATCCACAGAAAAAATAAAGAAAAAAAGGCACCCTTAGAACAGAAAAAGTTGTTCTAATGGTGCCTTTTTTTCTGAGACAGTGCCTTTTTTTTCAAAAATTTAACACTTTTTAACACTTTTTTCTACGCTTTTTCTACGCTTGCATAAAATTTCCTTATGCTTTGACCACATATAAATTTATATAATTTTAGAGGCGTTGTGGAAATAAAATTTCAATTTTTTTTCTGGTTTTTTTTAACACTTTTTAACACTTTTTTCTACGTTTTTCTACGCTTGCATGAATTTTGACCAAAATTCGTCAAAATTCGACAAAATCCGACCATTTTTTGCAAAAAAATCGTTCTAATAGTGCCTTTTTTTCATTTTTGGGCAATTTTGATTTGTTCGTTTTGAAAAAAAGGCACCATTAGGAAAATATTCCAGTTTAAAGCATATCACGTAAGGATATTTGAACATATCAAAAAAAGGCAAACCATAGCAATATTTTTTTTCAGAAAAAAAGGCACCCTTAGAACGATTTTTTTACCAAAAGTTTTTTGAGATTTCGTTTTGGACATTTTGAAATTGTCCTTTTTCAGATCTCAAAAAACTTTTACTAAAAAAATCGTTCTAAGGGTGCCTTTTTTTCTTTATTTTTTCTGTGACCTTTTTTTATAGATATTTATGCAAAAAAATACATGATAAAATTGGATTGAAAAATAAAGAAGACACCGATATATGATCGGCACCTAATTTTTTATACGCTTCTGCCTGATAAACATTTCTTACACCTCCCCCGGCAATTACTATTGTATCCTTATAGTGTCCTTTTATATATTGTATCAATTTGGATGTATATGGTATTAGCGATGGACCTGACAATCCTCCATACTGCACAGGAAGCGTATTGCTACAATGAAATTGGCGAAATCCTTCCTTATAATACGTATCAATTAAGGTTGTTTCACATATGGGACTAAGTTTCACAATACACCAATCACGCTTGCCGTTATTAAACAACGACAGTCCATTGCTTACTAAATCGTTCTCCGTATTGGGACAACTTACATTTAATTCAATATCCATATCGTCTGGTATCTTGTGTAATAAAATATCAATATCCGTTTTTTCCAAAATAGCAACACTGATTATCTCTCCCTTTTTATATGTGGAGATTGCATAATCAATTCCCTTATTTCTTAACCCTATTTTGTTGACCCATCCTCCGCATATAGGAGAATAACGCAATGATTTAAAAATATTTACAACTAATCCTTTGCGTTCATACAATGTAAAACTACCTCGTATTGATATGGTGTTTTTGATATTAAGATAATTACCAAATGGAGGATTGATAAACAACATTTATATATATATATATGGGTGTTGTTTTAACTATTTTTTTAAAATTGACTAAAAAAATCTACCTTGATATACAATATACACAACCAAAATCAAGCAAATCCAATACCATCCAAAATATCAAAATACAATGTCACAATCCAACTGCCTTCAAGTAAATCTTTATTCAAGTCAACAAATTCAATACGAAAATATTGATATTCTTAAAAATTTCATGGAAACCAACTATTCTTACATCTGCAAACGTGTCGATTTAAAAACGGCAAACAAAAATCAGGTATCACCAGGTAAAACATCAGTTCTTATTGTTCAAAATTATGTGCCCAATAATATGAATGAATCTATTGTTTCCGAACTAAACAATTCTATATTTGCGACAAGTTCGTCGAAACCAACCCAACTCAACGATATGTTAAACCATGAACTTCCAACATTGACCACCGTGGTCAACACGTTAGAGGGGGTTATTGATTGTTCAACCAACCAAACATACGGACACGAACGGGTTGATGTTCTACGTGACAGCATCAGTGGGACCACATATTCAAACGCAAATATGTCAATTTATCTTGGAGATGACAACTTTCCAGTTGAAATGAAATGGTTCAATAAATCGCTTGATAAATCAGAAGGAAGGAAATCGTCGTTTAAACTAAATAAAGGGGACTTATTTATTATAGTCAGCGATTTTACACAAGATAGTGATTACACTATTGAAATCAAGACTGGTTCATATGTAAAAACAAGGGAAAAAAAGCAGGCAAAGTCTATAAAAAAAGTTAGTCAATCGTCTACTGAAAATATTGTACCTGTAGTTAGTCACGATGAACCGAAACAGAAAAAAAAGGCGTCTAAATCAAATATTCATCGTAGGATAACCAGAAAACGTCCAAATGGAAAGTTAGAAAAGGTATGGAGAAAGTCAAATTATAATTTAAAAGAGGGCGAATCATGGTTGGATTCTTGGAAAGTAAACAAAACAGTTTATGATACATTGAAAGAAGCAGAAATGACTGCTGGTGAATCTAATATTGTTACATCAACGGCAACTTCGTCATCTTCTACTACTGCTAAGAAAAAGGCAGACAAGAAACCGGTTGCTAAAAATAAAAAAAAGGCGGTGGTTGTCCAAATAACAGAACCGATTGAAACTACTACTATTGAGTCATCAAATCAACCTCAATTATCAGCGGACACCGATAAACTTACGGACGACCTGGACGATACCATGATCGACATATTAGACGATATTCCATTGGATACACCAAACGAGTCGGATACAGATTCAATTAATGCCTATGCGTCTGTTTTAAATGAAGACAAACCATCCGATTCACCTGTTTCAAGTAATGATTCTGAATGCGAAACAGATGACGACGCTGAAGAAATCCAAACCGACGAAATTGATTCTTCCCTCAATGACGAATTAAAACCAGATAATTACGACGACGACGACGATGATAATATTAAAAACGACGATACGTCTATTCGCAACGATACGGTTGACGCAACACTTACAAAGACAGTTCCATCGAATTCTTTGTCAGGTAAGTTTAAGACCGAACATGTTGTAAATATTCAAATGCTATTAATTACCATTCCGAAAGATGTAGTATTGTGCGATGAAAATGGAACTCGCACCAAATCACGAAAAATATTCGCATTGTCACACAAAGACAACGACGTTGATATCGGCAATACACATCGCATTGGAAACAGAGTATATGGATTTGAAACTGAATATCCGACATACAATTTAATCTCTATGTAAATAATTAATAATTACACAATCAAATCACATTAAAAAATAAAAAAATATAAAAAAATAAAAAAATATAAAAAAAACAACCATCATAAAACGGTTGTTTTTTTCTTTAATCTTAAATTAAGAATGTTAGGATGTATATGAAAATGCTGTTGATACACATGCACAAAATAATAACATACAACCAACTAGTAAAATACCTGCCCACATAGTTCGAAATATCAATATATTTTTATATCATTTTTATTAAGGGTTTACTAGTACATTATTGGGTATTATACTAAGCATTTTTTGAGTTTAAGTCATACAACTGTTCCAATCGCAGCGATATTGAATAATCGGTATTATTGAAATCTACGATTCTCCCCAACTCATCCAAGATAGACACCTTTAACCGTGATATATTTACTGGACCAAAATACTTTCGTATATAGTTGGTTTTAACATCCGGATTGACGTAATTGTAATTTCCATCCGCGGTTTTTACCAGTTTAGCCAATATGGTATTGTTTGTGAAAACAGATTCTTGAAAGGGAGAGAAAATTGTTTGTGAGTAGTTTTTATTGAAATCGTCTATCGCCAAAAACAAATACTTGCTACCTTCAGTATTAAACATGCCTTCAGGAGAATATCCATGAACTGTATTAGTGGTTGCTTCCCTTCTATTTACAAAGTCTGTATCATAATTATAATACTGTTTTCTATACCCCAACATCCATCCCATATTCATTTGTATCGGCCTGTTTGGTTCATCACTAATCCTCCAATCAATATTAAACCGTAACTCAACCATATCACCGTCTAAGTTAGTGACCGGAATACCGCTATTACTTGACCCTCTTATATCACGGACAAAGTTGAACTTCTTTGTGACTTCATCATAGTAAGCACCTATTCTTGTTAACTGATTATTGCTTGGATCATTAAACACATACTCGTTTAAATATCGCATAAGTGTGTGGGGAGTATAAATACCGTCTTTTATTTTTATCACGTGTTTTGTTTCGTTTATAACAGACACATCATCGCTTATAATAGCATTATCAGCATTATTACTGCTTACATCAAACAGTTCAATTGTAAATTCGTTGGTTTTGTTTAAACTTGAAAAGGTGTAATACAAGTCGGGAATTTCAGCAGATTGCAATGTCATGGACGTTACATTTTGAAGGTTGTTGTTTAAGTCAATGTTGAAATTGGAAGATTTAGTACTGTAGTAATCTCCACGAAACATTGTATTTATGTTTAACACCGATGCGGTTAGGGTACGATTGATTGGATTAATCATAGATGTTAAGTTGGATTTAGGATTTTTTTGTATTAAAAAATGTTCGCCGTGGTATGTTTTGTTTTTTTCTAAATCACCAGTGAAATCTTGCTTTGCTACGGTGGAAGTGTTGTTGAATACAATAAGTTGATTCATTGCTTTTTTAAGAAAGTCAACCAACGGCAATTTTTCCACTAATTCAATCTTTGAATTAGATTCTATCTCATCAATGTAATTTAAACATTTACGATGAATATTAAGATGATTAACTTCGCTTTCTTTTAATTCAAAAATATCATATAAATCACCCTTTGAGTATTTATCTATTTCTAGGCAGAAGTCCATATAATAAATTGGTATATAATAAAATATAAGGTTTTATTCTTATTATTGAATTTGGATATTACATATAACGTAACACAACATATCATATCCCTGACACATTGGCATAAAGATAATCTTTGCTTATAATATATTAAATATGAGTGGAAGTTTTAAAAATCCCACATTAATGGATGAAAAAATGACGTCCAATGATTATACTAATTCTAAAAAAAATAAGCAAATCTTTTGTGATATCAACAATTCAAGTTCAAAGGTAAACAAGACTAGTGGCGGTAAGTTATCGCAAACAGCAGACCACACAACGCTTATGGCAATTACAAAAGGTTATCACGATTATTATCAAACAGTAGACGTATCCAATGATTTTTTTACAACTTACAACGGACAAATCATACATGATGACAATTGCGTTACTTATCCTACGGACAATGTAGATATTAGTAGTAATTATTTTGGAAGTATATTGACTACATATAGTGAAGGGTATCAGTCAATTATTGACTCCAAAGCATTTTTTCAAAACGAATATACCGAAGTGTCCAATACCCCTCATACCATCACAGACCAACACAAAGTCGAACGATCCAAATGCTTTAAAATGCACGGTTCCATCCAAAAAACATAACCAATACCCTTCGTAACCGAATCTATATCATATATAATTTTGTTAAATATGATATGTATACTTCTATGTTTGATTTACTATTTTAAACCCTATTCTCTTGGAAGTGGCGCTCTTTCTTTTGGTGCGGCCTCTTCTGCTGGTGCTGCTTCTGCTGGTGCGGCCTCTTCTGCTGGTGCGACCTCTTCTGCTGGTGCTGCTTCTGCTGGAACTGCCGCATCTTCTGCTGGAACTGCCGCATCTTCTGCTGGTGCTGCTTCTGCTGGAACTGCCGCATCTTCTGCTGGTGCCGCATCTTCTGCTGGTGCTGCTTCTGCTGGAACTGCCGCATCTTCTGCTGGACCACCTGGTGCTGCCTCTGCTGGTACGGCCTCTTCTGCTGGTGCTGCTTCTGCTGGTGCTGCCTCTTCTGCTGCTTCTGCTTCTGCTGGTGCTGCTGGTGTGGCTGGATCATCTTTATAACCTTTTCTAAACAATGTTTTATTTTTGTTTTTTCCATCTTTTTCAAACGTGTCAACCAATTCTTTTAGTGAATCAAACCCTTCTCCTAAGTTATCAAATCCTTCTTTGGTTTTAACTACATCGCGAATAATTAATTTAGCCAAACGATTGATTTTTTCGCTTGATTTACTGATTTCTTCAATATCAAATGTTTCCTTTTCGTCATATTTAACTTTGAAAAAATCATTTTCCTTTTTTAAATACAAATCTTGTTTTGCTATTAATTTTCCACTAGTAAACAATACATGTGGATTATCCGACTGGTTTAGTTGTGAATAGTCAAAGTATAAGTAATTTACAGGCCTTTTTTCCGTTTTTTCAGAAGCAACAAGATACTTATCATCTCCCATAAATTTGGATAAATTTTCATTGATTTTGTATGCTGGTGCGACCTCTTCTGCTGGTGCTGCTTCTGCTGGTGCGGCCTCTTCTGCTGGTGCCGCATCTTCTGCTGGTGCTGCTTCTGCTGGTGCGGCTTCCTCGGCTGGTGCTGCTTCTGCTGGTGCGACCTCTTCTGCTGGTGCCGCATCTTCTGCTGGTGCTGCTTCTGCTGGTGCGACCTCTTCTGCTGGTGCCGCATCTTCTGCTGGTGCTGCTTCTGCTGGTGCGGCCTCTTCTGCTGGTGCTGCTTCTGCTGGTGCTGCCTCTTCTGCTGGTGCTGCTTCTGCTGGTGCGGCTTCCTCGGCTGGCTTTTCCTCAGCGGCAGGAGCAGCTTCCTCTGCTGGCTTTTCCTCGGCGGCAGGAACAGCTTCTGCTAGCGCGGCTTCCTCTGCTGGCTTTTCCTCGGCCTTTACTTTCGCTGCTTCTGCTCCATCTGCTGGACCCGCCCCTCCAATCATCAAACTTTCCTTTACCTTGCAAATAGGGTTTTTACTACCAGGGTAGCATTCTCTAAAAATGTCCTTTACAAAATCATTCATAAAGTCTTTGCTAACATCTAAATGATTGATGTATTCGGTGTAAGTTAACAACTTTTTCATGGCGTCGCCTTTGTAGTAAAGGCATTGAGGGAGAGAAAATTCACTTTTTTTGTTGAGCACTTCAACATATTTCCATCCATTCCCAATTTCACCATTATCGATGATATTGTATAACGTGTTTTTAAATGTAAGTGTTTTCTTATTACTCATGGTATATATAATGTATATATAAAATGAATTATTTAATATTTCACAAGTAAAACTAATATAATTTACTTAAAATTCTTGGTCCCATTCAGTTTCGCGTTTGTTTCCTCCCCGAGATGCTAAATGATTTTTTTGTTCTGACGTTTCACAAGCACACCCACCTGTTCCACTAACAGTAGAATTCTTGCAACATTCTGGTTTAAAGTCGTTATTGCCATAATAAAACAATTGTCCTTCGGGTAAGGGAACACTAACCTTTTCATAATTCTCACCGGGTTGGTACGTTTTTTGGTATTTGTCTTCGTGAATACCATCCGACGTTTTGTAGAAAAGATTTGCCATGTTTTCTCTGTGTATACAACTAAAGCACGTGTTACTAATGATAAATCCAGCAACAATCATAATAATCAATACATTAACTAAATTAAGATTAAGGGTTATGGAATAATTACTCATATAAATATTAAATAGATAATAATTACAAAATAGTCAATCATTTACTGATTTAAAAAATGGTCCAAACAAGCATTGTAATCCAACACCTTTACATCATTTACGAAAAAATGTTTTTTGTCTGTAATAATATGATACAAATATTCTCCATTTTCTTGATTTTTAATATATTTTTTATCGTAGTTTGCTAAATTATCGTTTTCAAACATAATATTGTTTCCCTTTACATTAAATGACTGGTTAAGATAGTTAAATGTTTTTTTATGGTCCAACGATTTCACAATACCTGTAATTTTAATATCATTCTTCAACATTTCTCCTACATTTAAATTTTGAACCTTCTTTTTCTCATTATTTTTTAATTCTATCATTGTATTTTTAAAAAAACCACTGTTTAAGTAATAGTTGATATCTTCCTTTGTGTAAATATATTTTTTGTTTTTCAAAGTAAGAATGTCTGTAATATCAACTTCATCCCAATCCATAAACACATGATTTTTAATACAAATCTTCTTAGATTGTGTGTTTAAACAATATACGTGTTTATGAGTTATGCCATCTAAAAGAATCGCGCGCGGGTCACGTTCTACACGGTTCCATCCGATAGTTTCATTGTAAACGTGATGATTTCCAGTTACAATAATACCGTTTAAATCATAAAATGTGTTTTTTAAACCACTAGTTTTAAACAAACTAGTAACAATGGTTCCGTCTTCCAATTTATCTCCTGGATTTAATTTGGATATTTTTATCGGTCCATTTTTGGTTTTAATAATTGTATCTTTGTGAAAACAATTTGCCGGTTTACCTGGTTTAGGAGGTATACTGCCTGAACTAATCATTAAAATTCGCGCCATATTTACCTTTACAATAATCAGAAGAGTCATTATCACTATATAAAAAACCGTTGCTGGTATGGCTACCGGCCATGAAAACGGGATAATCCACAATGCAACAATAGAAGCAGACGATGCGATCATACCAACAATCATCATATCAATAAAAGAACCAACAAATGATTTCATAGCGTAAAACTGAGCAATTAATGTGTATAAAAAAGCACTAAGAACGCCATTCATTTTTTTCATTGTGTCCTTGATATTGATAAACATCTTTTGAACGGGTATAATAACTGACGATAAACGATTGATAAAATATTTTATCATTTTTTGTATTTTTTCAAACAAACCAGCGGTGACTTTCTGTAAGGTTCCTCCTGAACTAAGTATCTTTTTAAAGGTTGCGTTTAGCGTACTCATTGCGGATGTAACTGGCTTGGTAAACATTTCAACCACCGTTTTTAAAATTAAATTGGTACACAAATTAAAATTTTTTCCAGTGCTTTCGAATACAGTATCATTTGGGTCTTTGTTAATCATACCGGCAAACGGGATAATACCAGGATGACACTTTAAATTGTTCCAATCTTTTTTTATGGGTTCTAAATTTGCTCTTATATAAAAATATGAAAATACTAAAAAAAATGCTAATAGAATGATAACTGTGATTGCAACAGAGTGTCCGTATTTCTCTAAATAAGTCTTATTTCTGTATAATTTATTTACATTTAAAATAAAAGTATCATTCATCTTATATATAAAATGGATAATAATATGATTTTTGTGCTGTAATAAAAATCATATTATTACTGACTTAATCTTCCCAATCCCAAAATTTAAATTCTCCTACTGGAATAATGTGGTTGGATGTAATCAAACAAGAAAGTGTATCACTGTATTTGTTTGTTTTGTTTGCGAATTTGTATACTTCTACTGGAATTAGTTCACCGTTTTCCGGGTTTATTATCTTGTGACTACCAGTAACATAAATATATTCATTTAAAGCTTTACTCCATATTTTGTAAAAACAGTGTTCTGTTCCTCCTTTAATTTTAAGGGTCGCGATTACATCTACGCCATTTTCCAATGTTTCACCGATAACAATGTCTTTCATTTTTTTCTTACTTCCATCGTTCATGGTTACTAATGTATTGGGTGAGAAACAGAGAGTTCTTAATGTTTCACCAACAGGTCCCCTCCACATACTTCTTGCTGTCAATGAACTACCTTCAATTATATTAGACATTACTGACATTGTTCCTCCAAACTTAGACAATACATCTTTTATATTGACAATAAAATATTGCATTTTCACCATAATACCTTTAAACATACTAAGTATATCGAAACTTGCCATTCCAAATCCAACATTCATATTGGACATCAATACAGTTAGCGAACGTATAGAACCTACAATACTACCTGCTACATCTCCTAATATATTTAAGTTGGAAAATATTGGTTTAAGAAATGTATTCATTAATCCCGACTGGATTTTACCTATACAAAAAGCAAAATTCTCCAAAGCATCATACCCTAAATATCCGGCAAAAGGCATTGCCATAGGACTACATCTATATTGATTCCAGTTTTCCTTTATTTTTTTTAATCCAATGGCAAGAAAAGAAGATATGTATAAGGCAATAAAAATCACAATAATAAGCAATGCTGTTCCCAAATCACTGTTTTGACTTGGAGATTTTGTTGTTGCTTTTCTAACCGAATTTAATCCTTTTAATAATTTAAATGCTTCCATAATAAATTAGGTTTTGATTTTAATATTTTACAAAAACATTAAAATTAAATAAATACGTATCAATCGTCGTATATTAATAAATCATGGATTACATTAGAACGTTATGCCTTTCTGTTACTTTTGTTGACAATTTTTAATCGTTTCTTCAAGGTTTTTCTGCGCCGTTTCATTGGTTTAGGCATTTTTGTCCCTCCCAATAATGAATATGGTTGACTTGAAAATACGGAATGACTACTTGAATCAATACCGGAAAAAGTTTCAATTACATCTGGTTTTATTTCATTGAATATATTTGCTTGATTCGACACTTCTGCCGCGGCCTTTGTTGATTCGACACTATCATCACTTTGATTTGGGTCTTGAGGAACCTCTTTAAGCATTTTTACAGGTTTATCGCCATTTTTTGACCCTCCCTTCATAGAAATGAACTTTAACTGTTGACGTATTTTTTTTTTTGTTTTTTTAAGTGTTGCTTTGAGTTTGTGACTAGACATCTTCTTAAAACTAATACGTTTCTTAAGGGTTCTTTTCTTTCCTTTTTTTTTCCTTTTCTCTCCCTTTTTTGTTTTCGAGATTCTTTTTTTTGTTGATTTATGTTTTAAAATCATTTTTTTCCGCATTTTGTTGGTTATATAAATAACGCGTAAAATAATATAAAACAATAAAAATAATTATTTATATAATTATGAATGACGATGCACGACTAAAGTTGAAAAATATGATTAATGAATTTAATCCAGAAGAGACTACTGAAAAAATTAGGACATTGCGACATAGTGAGATGATTAAAACACAAGTAAATACATACTTGCAATTAAAGAAACAATATGGACGTGTATCTAAAGAAACCTTTGGAAATCTTTCTAGAAAAAAGTGCGAATTTCTTTATACCAATTATACCAATCTTTACAATAAACTTATTAAAGATGAGTTGGATTTAAATATCTTGTTTGAGTTTATTGATATTCTAAAACAAATCGAAGTCGGTAAACTTGACCAACATGAAGCTTCTGTAAAAGTTGGACAAATATTAAAAGAACTTTATATCGATAGTGCTTTAAGAGAAGACAAAAAACGAAAGAATAAAGATCGCACGTATAGAAAAGAGAAAACGGTATCATGGAATGATTTTAAGCAACATAACATGCACTTGACAGACCATTAAAGGTTTATAAAAACAATTTAAATCAAAAAGTGTTAGTAATAATATATGCAATCAAAACTAATTAAATCTATTCAATCCCATCCGTCACTACAACCTACTTTACAAAGGTGTTCTTATTGTAAATCGTGTTTTGAGAGTAATTATTACGCACTTTTCCAAGTCTATGACAAACACACAAAATCCAATGTCAACTATTTTTTTACATTTACAACAGCGTTTTTGTTTCAATATCTTTTAAATGTTATATTAACTACTTGGAAACCAATATATCAGTGGAGTGTAATTGAATTTGTAGGTATTGTGTATTTTATTTTTAAAATAGGGTATTTGCTTGCAGAAAAAACCTATATGTATTTAGAAGATGTATCAACCGGTCCATTTACAAGTCAAAATGATGGAGACAGTTATTTAAATCCAATCGACTTAACATTGGATACAAACGAAGAACTCGAGGCTTTGGACGCATTAAATATGTTAAGCGAGGAAACAACTACGTATCTCGACAAGCAAATTAAAACCGAATAAGTTGTCTATCTAAACAAACGGATTTATAAAACCATTTAAAGTTTAACCCTCAATAATTATAATTACAGTATTATAATTATTTACCCACACGATACAATCCAATGAAACTAGTAATTGTCGAATCTCCAGCAAAGTGTAAAAAAATAGAGTCTTATTTAGGGATAGGATACAAATGTGTAGCAAGTTATGGACACATACGTGAATTTTTAAATGGTTTAAAATCCATAGACATCAAAGACACATTTCAACCAAAATACAAACTAATGACGTCAAAAAAAAGGTATATCAATCAATTAAGAACCCATATTAAAAAGGCTTCTGAAGTAATATTGGCAACAGACGATGATAGGGAAGGAGAAGCAATTGCGTGGCATATTTGTATGTCGTTTGATTTGCCCCCTCAATTTACCAAGCGTATCATATTCCATGAAATTACCAAACCAGCCATTCAAAAAGCTTTATCAAATCCAACCATACTTGACATGGACAAGGTATACTCACAACAATCACGTCAAATATTAGATTTATTGGTAGGATTTAAGGTGTCTCCTATACTTTGGAAAAATATATCCGGTAAAAGTGGATTGTCAGCAGGAAGATGTCAGTCTACGGCATTGCGATTAGTATATGACAATTATAAACAAACTAATAAACAAACTGGTAAACAGGTGTATAATACATATGGAGGATTTTGTATATCGAATGCTAATTCCAAAATTAACGATGCTCCTATACCTAAAATATCGTTTCAATTAACTGTTCAAATAAAAAACAGTGAAATGATAGAAGAGTTTTTAGAAGAAAGCGTATTTTTTACTCACACTATAACCAATAAAGAAACCAAAAATGTGATAAAGCAATCGCCAATCCCTCTTACAACGAGTAGGTTACAACAAAAAGCAAGCAATGATTTAGGATATAGTCCAAAACAAACCATGAGATGTGCTCAGCGTTTGTATGAAAATGGATATATCACCTACATGAGAACTGATTCCATAAAATATAGTATAGAATTTGTGAAAAAATCGAAAAACTTTATTATAGATCAATACGGGGAACCTTATGTGTCCAATACAATATTTGCTCTGGTAAATAAGACCACCTCCACGCCCACAACTAAACAATCCAGCAAAAATAAAAATGGTAAACAAAATCTTGCTCAAGAAGCACATGAGGCTATACGTCCAACTGATATCAATAGAACTTCCTTGCAAATCAATAGTAAAATAACACCAACAGAGTTGCGATTGTATTTGTTAATTTATAAAAATGCGTTGGCATCTTGTATGTCAAAAGCAGAGTACACAAAATTAATACTTACCTTATCGGCACCTTTAAACAATGCATACAAAACTGATGTAGAAAATGTTGTATTTGATGGTTGGAAAAAAGTGTATGGGGTGGAGGACAATGGTGTAAACTATCAACGATTAAGTTTAATAGAAAATGGCACTACGATGAATTATGATAAAATCAACAGTGATATGACTGTTGTCAACTTAAAACAACATCATACGGAGTCAAAATTAATCCAATTATTGGAGAGAAAGGGTATTGGTAGACCTAGCACGTATTCGTCTATTATCAGTAAAATTCAAGACAAGGGTTATGTTGGGAAAAAAAATGTGCCTGGTAAAAAGTTGACATGCAAAAATTATGAATTGGTTAAAGATGAAATTGAGATTAAGACAGAAGATAAAGAATTTGGACAAGAAAAAAACAAATTAGTATTAGAGTCTACTGGATTGTTAGTGATAGAGTTTTTAATCAAGCATTTTGGGGAATTGTTTGAATACGATTATACTAGAAATATGGAAGTTATGCTGGATAATATCGCAAGTGGAAATACACAATGGAGTGATTTGTGCAGAGATTGCAATACAACATTGGACAAATACATAAAGCAGATTAAAAAAACAGATAAACCGGTCATTAAAATAGACGAACATCACACATATACTATTGGAAGATATGGACCTGTTATAAAGTGCGACGATGAAAATGGAGTTAGTTTTAAACAAATTAACAAACGCCTTCAAATTGATTTTGAAAAATTAAGAAATGGAGGATACACATTAAACGAACTTATGTATCATAATAATTCGAACACAGACAGCAGCAACAGCGACAATATTACCCCCAACTTCAATGGAAATAAGATTTTGGGAGAACACGATGGAAATGAAGTAGTATTGAAAAATGGCAAGTTTGGCGTATATGTTACCATAGGAGGAAAAAATACATCACTTAAGTATCTCGATAAACCAATAGATGATATCAAATTAAATGATGTTGTAGAGTATATAACTAAAAAGGGAGGTTCTTCTTCTTCTAATATTATAAAACAATTAAGCACTGAAGTTAGTATTCGCAAAGGAAGATATGGTCCATACGTATTTTACAAAACGTCCAGTATGAACCGTCCTAAATTTATATCTATGAAGGGAGTATCTCCTGAAGAAGTAACATTGGCATGGGTAGAAACAAAATTAAACGAGTAAATACATACTCATACTTAACAATATATCAAGCGTGACAACGCAACATAACACAAAAACAAGTATATTTATTTAAATATACTTGTTTTTTTTATTTTATAATTGAGTAAACGATTCAAACAACCAAGGTAGGTTTTCTGCTGCAGATTTACTTACAATGGTAAGTGCTCCTAATACATAAAATACAGCAAGAGACCGTGATTGTGTATCTACTCCCGAGGTGATAAACTTTTTTATAATTTTAAGCAGTGTTTTTTTAACAGTTTCTATTCCACCGTTGAAAATGTTTCTACTAAAACGGAACGGATAACCCAATTCACTTGGGTAAATCTTTTTTCTAGTTTCAGAGTTTAACTGTGCTCTATAATCCCATACATCAATTATTTCTTTCATAAATTTACTCAAACCGTGCATATTTAAATTCATAATCCATTTGCTATGTGTAATAAATCCAAATGTGTCTATAATTTGAAACAGTTCAATCGCATTAAATTCATTTTGTTTTTTTAAAGTTGCACCGTATTCGTCATTATCAATCATAATATTGATATCGATACCCGATAATTTTGTATATTTGACAATATTGTATAAGTCCTTACGAAGTGTATCTGGAAATGGTTGTCTATTAAATGGATTAATAAACGCCTTGTTCGATTTTCTGGAGTTGTTCGATCGGGATGGTTTCGATTTATTATGTTCTTTAAATAAGTTATACAGTGAACATATATCAAAACAGTATGTATGATTTTTTACACCAGAAGCAACGCACATAACTTGTGAAATATTTAAATTGGATATTGGTTCTAGTGTTAGAAAATCGATATCATTGGTAGCATTTTTTAAAAGGTGTATATTTTTAAGTTTCATCATTTTTTTTACAATCAATCCTCGAAACAATGATTGTATTTTAACAGCATAATAAGAAAGTCTCATATTATTAAACAATCGTTTTACCAATTCTCCCTTATTGCCACTTACTTTGTATTTGTAATGCTTGCACATTTTCTTTAGTTGACAAACATTATAATTGTATTGTAGTATATCTTGATATTCATTTATACGTAGGATTCTAAAATCACAACTATTAATTTTACGTTTTTTTTTGGTAGTGACAATATCTTTGTATAAGTGATGTTGAATATATGTTTTTGGGGATACCAAAGAGGTTTTTTTATTAATAGATTTAAACTCATTTTCAAATTCAGTATTTATCATTAGTTTAAACATTTTATATATATTTATACTATTTTTATAAATCATTAGTAAGGTTTGGTTGACCACATGACGATAACATGGATTGTCCCTTAAGTAATTGAAAAATATATTTAAATACAACAATTAAAATACATTTAACTATTATGAACCGACTATATATTTTATACCATAAATCAATTCTAAATGTAAATAAACTTATCATGAACTTATGCTTGATATGTTATGTATCTCAATCCATGGAAATAACCAAATGTAATAAAATGTGGGGAGTAACTCAAGACGCAAATGGAGAAATGTTATATAAGGTGTCAATGTACATGTGTATTGAAGACCCATACAATATTTATAAAAGTACATACCTACGGTCGTCTAAGTCAAGTGATACAACCCTGTCAAATTATTCAACAACCATTGAACCGACGACTACAACAACCATTGAACCGACGACTACAACAACCATTGTTCCGACGGATGTTATCACTAGCGCTGGTATTCCTAATATAAATACAACCAATATTACTTTCTTATTTGAGAATAAGTCTCAACCAACAAATGAAAGCGTAAATAGGACCAATCCTACCAGTTTTAGAACGCAACGGACAAATAAAGAAATTACGCAAGTTAATCAGCAAAAAAACATCTTACATATAATATTAATTATATCGGGGATAGTTCTTATTCATATTATTGTGATTGGGACAATTTATTATAAAAAACGACACCGAAAAATTCAACAAGATAAAAGTGGTTCTCACTTAAATACGCCTATTCGCAAGCATCAATTGAAACCATTTGCCAATGAAGTGCCGTCCAATTTCAAACCAGATGAAAATATCACAATGCACAAAAAAAAGCATCCCATACCAAGGGTATTAAATAAACCGTCATACACCACAAGAAAAAAACCATTGGCAGTAAATACACTATCCAAACAAAGTAGAACATTAAATATTAAACATGATGCATTAACCCCAAATACCAAAAAAATATTAGATGAATCAAAGCGTTCTGTGAAAACATGGTATAAAAAAACATTTCCGTCTGAATTAAGACAATCAAGTAATGATATCCCATTACCCCCATCCTATGCTATCACACCGTCCTTGCCAGATAGAAACGGTAATGTAAAGTTAATGGTAAATCAAAAAGAAGAAGATATCCGGAGAATCGATGAAAATCAACCCTCTTTTTTTGCTCGTTAATAGATAATAATAAATATATTATCTATTATAAAATTTATATGGTATGACCATGTTATTTACAGAATCGTTCAATAACTAAATTCTCAAAAATTACAATAATTTATAAAATTGATTTAAAAAAAATACAATATAATTAATGTATAATAATCATGAGTTCAGTAAGCTATTTAATCACCAAAGCAAAATCCTTCAACCCCGACGCGGTTACCTATAAACCTGCTCTTAATAACAAGAGAGGTGGTAAGAGCGTTCAGTTAAACCTATCGGGTCAACCAATTGTCCTACAAGTTCCTCTAATGCTAACATGGGGAGTTAATGAGAGAGTAGATGAACAAAGTGGACGCGTAACATATGATATGGCGTTGGATTTTAGAAACGAAACCGCATCTGTTCTAAAATTCAAGGATGCGATGGCTCGATTTGAAGATAATATTAAAAACGACTGTATTAAGTATTGTAAGGAATGGTTTGGAAAAACGAAGATGAGTCGCGAACTGGTAGACAATCTAATGTATCCGATTCTCAAGTATCCTAAGTTGAAGGATAGTGATGGAAATTATACAGATGAATCCGATTACAGTCGTTCGCCTACCTTGAAGGTTAAACTACCATATTGGGAAGGTCGATTTAATGTAGAATTGTATAATTATGATGACAAGAAACCATTGTATTTGCCTCCCCGAAGAGACGAAGAAGCAACTAGTAGTCCAGTCGAATGTATTCCTAAGGCATCTCACGTAAATGGATTGATTGCCTGCCAGGGTCTCTGGTTTGCCGGCGGTAGATGTGGTGTAACATGGAAGTTGGTTCAAGCATGTGTAAGACCACCTGCTAGATTGTTGGGGACAGCAACTTGTCATATCGAAGACGATAGTGATGATGAAGAAATGGAAAATAATTTGGCAGAAAAAGAAACAGAGGATACAGATAATGGGTCCGTAGAAGTTGATACACCTGTTCCTTCCTTTAAAGATTCAGACGAAGATGAGGAAGAGGAGGAAGAAGAGGTAAAACCAAAGAAGAAGAAGAAGGTGGTTCGTAGAAAGAAGCAATAAATTAACAATAATACAAATTTAATAAATTATTAATAATAAGTTAATATTGAGTTAAAAATACATAAACATATTTATAATTTTTATGTATTTTTATTTATAATCACAAAAGCAATGTAAATTCTACAATAATATTACTCCTTTTATTATTGTCGTATAAATTTTGTTTGTTTGGTATTAGTTTTCCTTCATTTTTAAAAACAATAAACTGTGGATCTTTTGTAATTGTAACTTGGTCTGCTTGAATATCAAGAGTCTTATCGGTCAGTGGAACAGTGACATTTCCTTTTTTGTATAATTCAATTATGGACGCGCTAAATTTAACTGTAATATCATGATTCGCACTTATAACTATATTATCTGAAATGTCGGGTATATTTTTAATAATCATGTTGTCTACTAAAATTTCATCGTGCCATAAAGGTATATAATGCGTATCTTCTCCTATATCCAACTTGTAAATATTATCATTTAAAATATCGTTCATTGAAGGGTTCAATAAAATAATATTATTGTTTTTAATTTTATTTTGAATAACTTCTTTGTATTTAACCAACTGTTCGTCAGATAAACAAAATGAGTCCTTATGTTGGGAGAGAAAAGAGTAAATTAATCTACATTTCTCAATATTGAGTTGTGCAAACACTTTTAAAGAATACGCGTCACACTTCTTTAATATAGTATGTAATGTTGTTTTAATAAATAAATTATCAAAATGTTCGTATCCTGTTCGGTTTTTAATCATTGTTTCTACAAACGATACAAACATATTTTCAAATGTGTCGTGATCACTAGACATAAACGCGGATGAACTTATTCCATTAGTGCCTGTTTTTTCGACGTGTATAATAAAATCATATGCTTCCTTTATTTCATTAAACCGCCGTGGGTCACCTCCTTTATCTGGATGATGTTTTAAAGCAAGTTTATAATACGATTTTTTTATCAAATTAATTTTATCCTCCTTTGTAATTTTATCCTTTATCAATGAGGGAGAGATGTTTAATGTTTGACTTGCGGTTATATAGTCAAGTTTCTGTTCCATTTATTCTGTTATTTTTTTAGAATAAGGTTGATTTACTGATATACATAATTTATAAAAAATTGCCTCTAAATGGAAAATAGGTCTATAATTATTATTATATTGCGAAAAAAAGATATTTATATCATACAATAATTGTTCCATGTTGTTTACATTTAATCGTTTTTTACATACAAAATGGTTGATGGTATAAAACAAAAAATCAGAAATATCAATGTCAAAAATAAGCAAGTTATATAACAAATCTCTAATATCATAATACTTCATTTCGTCTAGATGATTTATCGCGTAAATAAGTTTTTCAATATGATATAGACTAATTTCATGTAATTTGGTAGTATTAAATAATAAATTATTTATATTGGTAACATTATACGGTTGAGACAGTGTATTCTCTAACAAATCTTTGTTTATCTTGTATTTTTTATTGCGAGACGTGTGTGCTTTAATGCATTGTAAATAAGCGGTTTTTGTTGGTCGTTTTAAATTAATAATTTGACAACGAGATAATATATTATCTGGAATAAAACTTATATGATCGCACAACAACATATACTGGATTTTAATTTTCTTGTGGTGAAGCGATTGCATATAAGTAAAAAAAATATCCAATAATTCTGAATGAATTTTGTGAAAGTTTTTACATAATACGATGCCAAATTTAGACTGTCTCATACTTATTATCTCAACTATATGATAAAACAAGTTATTAAATAACACTTTTGAATTACAACCCAACAACTCCATGTCAATTTCAAAGTGAACATCGCTTACTTTAAAAATATATTCCTTTTTATTTTGAAACATAAATGTCATCTTTTTATCGTATTTACAGTTGGTGGGACTAAAATATTTTATATATTTAAGTGCTTGAGAATATTTACCAATTCCACTAGGTCCATACAAAATAATATGTTCATTTATAATTTTATCCTTTGTTATGTGTTCGTGTAAATCATACTTTTCTACTTGTTTGATATAATCGTCAAATTTATTATTCATTGATTATTATTATCAGTATAATGTTTTATTTTTAAACTTAAATAGAATATTAACTTTATCTTTAACTGAAATACAAAACTTAAACGCAATATGCTTTATTAATACAATCATGACAACCGAATATTTAGATACAACTCAATTATTTAAGGAAGCATCCTTACGATTGGAAGATATTAAGTTAATACAACCAAATGTATACAATTTATGGAAGGTTTATTTATACAAAAAACACAACGCTTACGTAAAGTCTGTAAATGAATGTTTAACCATGTTAAATGAAATAGATAATATCAATAAACCGTTGACAATTAGTGATTTACAAACACTCGCTATTTTAAGAAGAGAGTCCATGTGATAATACCAATAACAACTATATTAATAACAATAACAACTATATTAATAACAATAACAACTATATTAATAACAATAACAACTATATTAATAATAATTTAAACACATTAAAGTGTAATATGTTAATATGTATTTAACTATACCAACTACTGATTTTGAAATAAATAATGTAATCATAAGTGATAAATCCAAAAACAATATAATTGAAAATAGTTTTTTTTACAGAATGTATTATTCAAATTCCGTGTTTTCAACCAATGGTATTTATATAAAATTTAACTTGTATGATTTAGACGTAGAAGAATATTACAGTAAAATCAAGTGTAATTTTTCACGATACGACGAAAGAAATAAATTAGCAATACGTCAACTTACTAATATAGAGCACCAGATATTGAAAAATTATATCCAATTGACCCAAAATCCGGTATACACAATACGCGAACAACTAATGAATTATTACATAAAACTATATCACAAAGACACAAATCGTATTATAGGACGGTCATCTAAACTAACTATTATTCTTAAAATATCCGGATTATGGCTTACTAACAAAGAACACGGATTAACATTTCGTTTTATTATAGTGGATTCGAAATAACGTATATTGATATAATGTAATATAATGAATTATATTGTATTATGTATTATTTGTAACTATATTTATCGACCTTTTTCTTTTCAATATCGACTTTGACGTCATAAATTAAAAATGCGGTAATAACGCCTATTAATATAGTAATTTCGCCAAACAATGGTTTTTCCATAATAGTTCTAAAAATAGTCATTAATAATTGTGCGGCAATTGATATAATTACAGTTGTATTTTTTGTTTTAAAATTCTTGGGAATTTCTTCACTAATAAATAGTGCCGGCGACTTCATAACGATTAATAAATAAAAGACTAACTGTCCTATAATGATAAATATGTCAAAACTATTGTAAATAGAAAGAAATACCTTTTTAATAATATTTATTACACCCGCACTTTCCTTAAATGCTTCTGATAATTCTTTAGCAAACCGAAGCGTATTTCCAAGAAACACCAGTCCAATAATACCCAAAAACCCAATAACAAACCCAAATAGAGTATTGTTTATTTTAAACCCAAATAGAATAGATACAATTGTATTAATTATAGTAAGAGCAACTAAACCCAATCCAAATTTATTCATGATATATTACGATTAGATATTTTATTAGGTTAAACGATATAAATTTAAAAATAATATATATATTAAATTTATATAATAATGCACCCTATAATAAAACCAGGACAAAATTATGTAATGCGCAAAGAAGTGATATCGATACATGGGATAGACAAAGACGTATCCAAATGGCCAACCAATAATGAGTTTGAAATATCTCTCCCTTATCCTATCCAAAATGTAAGTTATATAAAGTTAAAAGACATTACACTTCCCAATTTTTTACATAACATAAGTGAACGAAAACAAAATTCTAAAATGCGAATTCAATACGCCAATCCAACGTTTGGATCGGGTTTAGACATTAATACGCACACTGGCGACGTTACAGAAACCATACAAGTCCCTGATGGTTATTACACACCAGTAAAACTAGCCAATACGATTCAAAATGTTCTTAATCGTTCTATGTACAATCAATTTGATCTTGAACCATTTAAGGTGAAATACAATGAAATTACCAATAAAATTTTGATTGGTGTAACCGAAGGACAATTTAAATTGTTGTTTACATACAAACATACGTTTACAAGTGGTTCCAACTGTATTTACAAACCTAAATTCACAAATTATATGGATTGGGGATTGGGTAGTATTTTAGGATATGAAAAGCAAGATTATACAGGTACCATTTTTGATGTAGCAACCGCAGATCGTTATACACAATTAAAAACAGGATTAACATTAAACAACGAGACAGTTGCTTGGTTGATACCATCCAAACAACACAGTTCAGCAAAAACAACGGTTGCATATTTGAAATCTCCTCATGCGGTTAATACACAGAAATACGATGCGATGTATGTTGAATTAGACCAACACAACTATATTAGTGAAATACAACCATATTCAGACAATACAATTTCTAGTTTCAATAACGACTTGGTATTTAAAAACAATAGTGCTTTTGCTAAACTTTCTTTGGTAAAAACAAATATCGTTCAATCGTCGATTGTTGCCGACCAAATGTTTCATATGATATCGTTTAATTCGAGTGAAATAACCAGTAATTCCCATAATTACACCCCTCCTATTAAATCATTGAGCAAACTAAAATTTAAGTTTCGCCACCATGATGGAACTATGGCGGAATTCGATAAATCATCACCATCACTAACTTTAGAAATAGGATGCTTAATGGAAGAATACAAACAAATTGGGACAATTCGAAATCAATATTAAAATTCCCAAAATAAGTATAAAAATAAACGCACAAAAATAATAATTTTAAACATAAAATAAAATTTTAACTGGAGTGTTCGTTTTAAAATAAAAATCATTTCTTAAAAATAATATATTTTAAGAAATGAACTTAAAAAGAAGTATCAATAATAGATTATAAGATGCCAAAGAAAGTTTCCAAGAAAACCAAAGCCCCCACCACTGCCCCTGCTTCTGTAAAAGCAGCAGCAGTTAAATCAGCAGCAGTTAAATCAGTTGCTAAGACTGTTAGTAAGACTGTTACTAAAGCAGCTGCTCCAGTTGCAGTTGCTGCTCCAGAAACGGTAGAGGTTCCTTCTCTAGCCGAACAATTTACGGATTTGCTAAGTCAGTTGTCTTCGTTGCGAACTCAACTCTCTTCTGTAACCACTCAAGCACGTGTTCTTGCGAAGCGTTCGGAACGCGAATTGAAGCAAGCACTAAAGGCCAGTAAGAAGAAGCGTAAGACTGGTAGTAAGGAACCAAGTGGGTTCACTAAACCAGCACAAATTAGTTCAGAATTGGCTGCTTTTCTAGGAAAGGCAGTAGGAACTGAAATGGCGCGCACTGAAGTAACAAAGGAACTACAAAAGTATATTCTTAGTCATAAACTTCAAGATCCAGCAAACCGTCGAAACATCAATGCCGACGCTAAGTTGCGCAAGTTGTTGGGAATGAAGAAGTCGGACAGTCTTACTTACTTTAATCTCCAGAAGTGGATGAAGCCACACTTCAAGACCAGGACTCAGTCTGTTTAACTTATTCTTATACAAACAATCAAATCCATATCTTACTGAATTAAATAAAAATTAATTATATTTATAGTAATATCATTATAAATATTATCAAATCAACATGCTTGCACTACGGGAATTGGAGGATAAATAAAGTTATCTTGTTCTAATAATTTATATACTTTATCAGTATCCATATAACTAGATACAATCCCCGTTTTGTCAAATAAGTTATCTGGTATGTTATACATATCATATACTTTCTGCAAATAATCACTTTCTTTTTTTAACATAAATAATTTGGTCATAACATATTCAATAAATGTGACATAATTATGCAACTGCTGTTGTTTTTCATAATAATAAGTTTTGTATAATTTGTAATATTCAAATACATTTTTAGTGTGTAAATTATAATCGTTCTGTGACAATATACACATCCATTTAAAGTCATCGAAATTCATATTTAAACTTTGTAATACCATATCCAAATCATATTGAAGGCAAGTTCCATTTACAATATCCAAGTTTCTATATACATATTTTGATTTATATACAAACATATCCATGTCATCGGACAAACACCCGTCTTTACATATAGAATGAACCAATTTACCACATATTTGGTCTGCTTCATTTACGGCAACATAATATTTCATACCATAATCGTATAATAATTGTTTAATGCGGTCAATATCTTCTTTTTTAACACGTGTAAATGACTTTTTCAATTCCAACAATTGACTTTTGTTTGTTTTGATATAATCTTCTGAATAATTATCAATGATATCATAATACTTTTGTTTCGCGATATATTTTTGTTTACTACGTTGAGAAAGGGTTTCCATTTTAATCTGAGTAGGCCGACCATCAAATACAAATATTGCGTCAATACTATAATGATTAATAATACTACACAATTTAAATATATTTGTAAGTAACATGTCTTGAGATTTATATTTATACAAGTATATACTGATATCCACAACAATAGATTTGCCTTTTAAGTCGCTTAAATTAATGATTTTAACTGCCTTGGTGGCATATTGTTTCATTAATTTATTAAGTAGTTTGATTCCCATTGTAAGATGATTATGATTTTTTAATAATAATCATTAATATTATTTTAATATCAATTTTATTGTGTATATACCACAATGTATTTTATACCTAAATTTGTGTTTTCCTTGTTTTACTACGTGGTTTCTTTTTTTTACGTTTTGTTTTTTGCCTTGCTTTCCCTTTTCGACGAGTAGTTTGTTTTAAGGAAGGGTTAAAATTTTCTTCCACGTGCCATTTCATTAATTCCTCCGGATCTCCTGTCCATCTTCCTTTGTATGATTTTGCCATACGATTCGTCTTTACATTGGGATGTTGTTGAAATGGACCCGTCGCTGATAATACTGCTACGGCAGTTAATAACGATGCCATAGCATTTGATAGATTGCCCTTGCGTATTTCTTTTTTTGACTTTGTCAATAACTTGACACTATGTCCCATAGATACAATCGGTGTTTTTTTTGCATATTCTCTAATAATACTTCTGCTATTTTTTTCATCCAATTGTAATTTTTTAAGATAACTGTTATTTTTTCTTGTAAAACGCATATTGGATTTATTTGTTTTAGTTTTAGATTTGGGGCGTCGGTTTTTCTTAGTTTTAAGATACGATGAAGACATTTGTAATATATATAACAGATATTATATATAATAAATAGATACAATCATACAATTTATATTGTATTTATAGTCATCTGAGTAGTTTGTAGAAGTTTTTGCATGTTTGCGCTTTCTTTATTAACGCTTCTATAAAAACGAAGGTATTGGTTTAAAGTTTTTATCAACTCACCCTCATTATGATATTTTTCAATTAATTTCAAAAAATGGCGAAGGGTTTGAGGTGTTTTGTCAAAATTCAACAGGGAGGTATTATTACTTTTAAAAAAACGAATTGTGTCATTATTATTAAATAACAATAATCCTTTGATAATATAATAGCAAAACACATTTGTTTTTTCCTTGTACAAATTTTCTTTGATGTATTTATCTACATTTTTACTTATTAACATTGAATACGTCATTCCCATATGATTTAACACCTTTGTAATCTGCAACATAGAAAACATTTGTTCTGTCATTAAACATAAATTATAAAACCCCAAACATTCCTTTTTATTGCTTTTCTTCTCTAACATCATAAACCCGTACAACAGACAATTAATATTTGTTGCCCACCATTCATTATAACTTTCGCTGAGTAAAAAATCACTTTTAATACAAAACATTTCGGTTAAATGTTTTTTCACATTAATATCACTTCTTAAGTTAATAAAATCCAAGCATAAACTGTGAAACAACTCATGTATCAAACACTTCAACCACTCTTCTTTTCTATAAATAAGTATTTCACCATCTACATTACAACTGTAAGTAACTGCCGAATTTACGTGTTCTATATTTAATACGCAAAGATTACTCAATGGTAACTTTTTTTCTTTATTTGTTAAATACAAAAATATATTCAGTGATTTTTGATCTTTTTTGTTGGCGTATCCTAATAACATATCAATCATTGATAATACATGGTGTATAGTGTATTTATGTATATCTTGTTTCATAGTTAGGTCATTGACGTTGATTGTGATTTTAATGTCTCTAAGAACGCATGTATAAACAACTACCTTCTCTGTTTTAGAGTAGACTATTTTTCTTAAATCCTTACAACTGTAATGACTATCCAGTAAGTCAGTATTTGGTATGTCGGATGGGGTGTTCGGAACAATCGTTTTAATACGTACCTTATTTTTACGAATCAATGTTTTTACTTTTCTATAAGACTTGTATAAATCATTAAAAAGATTTCCAATTACTTTTTTTTCGGTGGCTCTGGTTTTATTTCGTATGTATAATGTATCCATGTTATCCAATAATACACCTATAATTTCTTCATTAGTGCTCATTTATAATATAAATATAAATAATTTATATTTATATTTATTATTTATATTGTTTTATGATTCATGCTATTTTGATTCATCACGCAACAATTTTCTTATTTTCATTGTGTCATAAAACACAATACTACCTCCTCTGGAAAAGTGAACCAACTTAGCATCATTTGTTAGTAACACCATCTTCTTTAGTTCAGGATTTTGTTTGTATTTCGCAAGTTGTCCATTGTACATTACATCTTCGTTTTTACCATTCATCATAAAGTCGTCGTCCATTATAATATTAGATGGTCTAAATTTCTTTTTATTTACCTTACCGGTTTTACCACCTGCCCCTTTTGCTGCGACCGGACTGATCGAAATATCTGATTTACTTTCCATAGTAAACAACTTATAAAAGTCCATATTTTTTTTCTTGAATTTATTTGCGTGGTAATAATGTTCTACACTTGCCCAAGTATAACCATCCAACTTAAACAATGAAACCACCTTTTTATTTTTGTCCAGGTTTGTGTGAAAATTTGACAATTTGTGTCTCCAATTCTTTATTTTTCCCAACTCAACAAACTCTTGCGCTAATTTTGGAGATATAGTTTCGCCACTACCCTTTCCGGGTGCAACATCTCTAGACTTGCTGTAAAATTGTAAAATGGTACTATCGTCAAACAATGGTTCGTCTTCATCTGTTTTAGATATTGATGGAGTCATCTCTGCTTCATTATCGGATGTAATATCCTCATCGACTTCGCCATCTGATCGAGGCATTGTAGTAGGAAGACCCATATATGTTTGAAATTTGGGGATATAATTATATATAGTTTTTCCTTTAGAACCAGCACAGCGTTCTATCAAATCTTCCCTCAATTTATAAGGAAGTTGATGAAACAACATAGTTCCATTACCATTGTATTTAATTAATTTATAATGGTCGCCTGTATGGTCTACTATTATATAATGTTTTGGATTAAAGTAACCTTTATCTTCTATTTCCTTAAGTGTAAAATCTCCACACGTAACTACTCTCTCTTTTAATCCCATTTTATAGTATTCACTACTTAATACAATCAATTTAATATTCATAATATGTTCAATTCTGGTAATAGAAGACGAGTCTGCCCAAAATTTGCAACTATTGATCATTTTCTTCAAATCTTCTAAGGTTTCAATGCCATCCATAAACTGAAATTCTACTAAGTTACTCTCAGCTACCTTTTTGTCATCCTTGTATTTTTGAAATACAGGTTTAACCGAATCAAATTCGGTTTTTATATTTAATGCTTTGTCTCGCAATATCAATTTGTTGTCCCTATCCGTCTCTTGTTTTGCTTTTGCTGTTATTTTTTTATATTCCTTTGCCAATTCTCCATGTTTTTTTCTTACTTCAATCATCTTATTTGTTAAGTCATTGATCTCATTTGTAATCATATCATAGTTTTCTTTATAGGTATTAAACTGTTCTCGCGTAGTTGATTCACTTAACATTTTCCTGATTTCTGGAACAGTAATAGATATCTTACTTTGTTTTAATCCATCGCGAATAGCCGCAAACAAGCAATCCCCGCCTCCTTCATTATCGAGTATACTATAATTGTTATTTTTATAGAATTCTTCAATCCAGGAAGTAGTTGTCGTGATTTTAAACATGTTTACTATTTCGTCATTTTGTTTTTTAGTTTCTTCTAACTCTAAATAAACTTCATCATCATCTTCGTATATAAATGCCTGTATTTTATCCGTATCGTTTTCTTCTTCTTCTTCTTCTTCATCGCTGTCTGTATCTTCATCGTCATCGATATCTTCCATAAGACCATATTTTTCGATGGTTTCTTGTATGTATTCTTGTGTTACAAATTCAAATAAAAGTGGTCCGTCGATATAAGCAATGTTCAAGTCATTATCTTCATCTAACAATGTAGTATAATTTTCAGCAAGAAACTCGTATATACCTATTTTAATTTGAACATTTTCATTTAATATGAGATAGACAGGAGCAAAATAAATATCGTTATATAAAGATGTATTTACCTTGCCCAAGGAAACATTTACATCCGTATCAAATAATGTAATTCTAAATATAGATACTACTGCTTTTTTATCGTGTTTTTCAACGGATTTATCTTCTTTAAATTTAATATTTTGTATGATATTAGAAACTACCATTATAATTTAAATTAATATTTTATTTATATTAATTTAATATATCAATTTACTACAATTAATTAGTTTATATTTATAAACTTAGAAAGGTATTCATCATTTTGTAGTTCTTCTAGATAAAACCACCGTGTTTTACGATGCTCTACTACAAATTCATTTTCTTGTTGAATTTCAAATTCTATAATATCATCGATGCAGTTTTCTTTTGTTTTTTTTCGTGTAGATAAGTTATAATATTTCATTATATGAATCAAATCCTTTTTTAGGTAATTTATTTCATAGTCCATTTTTAAACATAATATATCATTGTCGTTTACATTATCCGTCTCGTATTCACCATCTGTGTCGTCATATTGTTCTAATGTTTTTTGATATTTGTCATCTACAATTTTTTCAATTTCTTCAAAACAAACACTCCTTAATTTTTCATTATCTCCATCTACAATACGACAGTTCATTAAATAAAAGTATTAATTGTTTTTAATACTTTTATTTTAATAGTTAATCATATAAATTCGTCTGCAAAATCACAACATTTAAATACCGTTTTTTGCGTCAGTCCACAATAAGCACGGGCATTCATATTTGAAATATTCTCTATTTTATCATTTAGTTTTAATTCACACAACGAACCATTGTCGTAAGTGGCAAAAATCAATATATTATTTACTACTTCGTCTAATTCATGTGTTTTTGTTTTATCAGTTAAATACATATCAAATTTAGTCAATAGGTCTATTACTATAGTTTTTATAACACTATAGTCAATTAACCCTTCTATCATAATAAATGTTAAAAATTTACTAAATGCCTTCCTGTTTTCATTGATTTTATTGCAACTACAAAATTCATTGTAATCTTCTTCTGGATCGATATATTTAATCTCCTTAAACAATTCGGTATATGTATCGATATCAACTTTATATACTTCCGTTAAATTATATTTAACAGATAAGTCCTTGTATAGTTTGGCGTATATCTCAGACCAAAAAAAGTTTGTTTTACCAATATCAAATATACAAGTAACTACTTCGGTTAGCATCTTTTTATCTTCTACATCATTATTAATTAAATCAATAATTTCGGTTTTAATGATATCATAATTGTCCTTGGTTAATTTGTTTAAATTACTTCTGATTTTATCAATAATAATATTAGTATCGTCTAGTTTTTTCTCTAATTTGGTAACTTTAAAATTTCGAATTTCATTCCAATTTGCCAAATCATTTTTTTTTGTGTGCTTGTGTTTTTTCTTAAAAATAGGTGTTTTTTGATAATTAGGTGCTCCCACCCTCTTTGCCAAATTGTTAATTAGTTGTATAGTGGTTTGTTTTATTTCTTCTATATCTCCTGCTGTTTCTACATCATAAAAAAATTTCAAATTATATCGGTTTAAGTTATTCGTTGAATTTGAAGGTGTGGACTGTAGCATTATAATTATAATTGCTTATGTATTTAATATATTTTCACACAATAATAATTAAATCAAATAAATAAGTCTTTACTTAAATAAACTTAAAAACATTCTTACTTTTAATATTATTAATGATGACTGAACCGCAACCAACACCAAAACTTAAAAATAATAATAAGTCGTATGAAATTAGTGGATGGGAAGATGAAAATCTTGCCCTAAAACCAAAACTAATTAGGGGTATTTATTCAATGGGATTTGAAATACCAAGTAGTATACAAAAAAAAGCATTGTATCCAATGATACATAATATTAATAATAACCGACATAGAGATATTATAGCACAGGCACAATCAGGAACTGGAAAAACAGGTGCTTTTTCAGTAGGAGCACTTCAGTTGATAGATGAAACATCAGACGACACTCAAGCATTGATTATAGCACCAACACACGAATTAGCAGACCAAACCGTGAAGGTAATAAAGCAATTAGGGCATTATTTGAAAATCCGTTCTATGTTATTGGTAGGAGGGACATCTGTTGATAAAAACAAGTCCGATTTACATGAAATCAAACCTCACGTAGTAGTAGGAACACCTGGTCGGATTCACGATATGATACGTCGGCGATATTTAAAAGTAGATAAAATTAAGATTCTTGTGATTGATGAAGCAGATGAAATGATGTCGTCTGGTTTTAAAGACCAAATGTATAATATTTTTCAACCCCTTCACAATGATATTCAAGTTGCGTTGTTTAGTGCTACTTATTCAGAAGAATTGGAAGAGTTGTCTAAAAGTTTTATGCAGAATCCAACTCAAATTCGTGTAAAAGCAGAAGAACTAACGTTACAGGGAATTGCTCAATATTATATTAATTTGATGGACGATGTACAAAAATACGAAACGGTGAAAGATATATTTGAGAGTCTTACAATTTCACAGGCAATCATATATTGTAATAGCACTCATCGAGTTGATGATTTGGCTGAAGCAATGAAAACCGATAACTTTCCAGTTGAAAAAATACATGGAAAAATGTCAGAACAAGAACGAAAAGACAATTATACAAAATTTAAAAAGGGCGCTTGTAGGGTATTGATTACATCTGATTTATTTGCTAGGGGAATTGATGTTCAACAAGTAAGCATTGTTATTAATTTTGATATTCCCAAAAATGAACATACATATCTTCATCGTATTGGTCGATCTGGACGATGGGGTAGAAAGGGTATTGCTATTAATTTTCAAACCAAGCAAGATAGTGATAAACTTAAGCGATTTTCGGATTATTATCATACTGAAATCGCCGAAATGCCTGCAGATTTTACTGAACACTTAAAATCAACCTAAATAAATAATAAGTAAATATATTATTGTTTGCGTTGTAATATCATCATATTTATAACTTGTATTTATAAATATTATGTTTAATAACTTTTTAGAAATAGACAACTCCGCACTGGAAAAAGAAAATGAAACCGATAGCAAATATAAATTGGTATTAAACCAGATATTTAAACAACCAATTGATTACTGTAAAAAAGTTCATCGTATAGAAAATCATGTTCAGGCAGATTTAGAACTGATTAAAAGCGAAGATAAAGAAAGTGAAAGTGTTTATAACATGTTAGTAGATACGGAAACTGAAGTAGGAAAGGAAATACTACCAAATTTTGCCAGTAAATATTCTACTAACACAAGGTATTTAAAGGAAACACAAAAGTTGTTGAAACATTCATCTGATATTATGTTCGATAAGCATATAATTAATAATATGACTGAGTTTTGGATGAATATCAAATCAAATCGTAATTTTGTAGAAACATATCAGTATTTAGAGTTTGAGCGTTTTAGTTACTTAAACTATTCTACCATATTTTTGACATGGCTTACTATTTTAAATTTATTGTCTCCATTATTACAGGTAATGACACCGGTGTTATTACTTATATTACCATTTTTATTGATGAGAACAGTTAGTAATAATGAAAATATGACATTTTCAAATTATTTTGAGGGATTGAAATATGTATTAAGCAACAATTCATTAGGTAAAATGATTATAAACTTTAACAATGGAACAATACAGCAAAAGTTTCAATGTATTATGTTTGTATCGATGTATTTTTATAATTTATATCAAAATTTTATATCTTGCTACAAGTTTTATAAATCACAGTTTGAAATTCAGCAAAATCTCAATTTAACCAAAGAATATTTAAACTATACCATTCAATCCTATGATTATTTTAGTAATAAAATTAAATATTGCAAATTAAAAGAATATGGTTATAATCGCGAAGGGCGATTTATACAGACATTGAATAAATACAGGGAAAAAACAGCAGAATTATACAAAAAATTCGATTTTGTAAGCGAACACATGGATTACAAATACTGTTCCAATCCTGGTAAAATAATGAAAACCTTCTATGAGTTATATGATTCAACTGAAGTAGACGATGTTATGACTTATTCTTTGGGATTTCATGGGTACTTTGATATATTAAAGTCATTGGTAAGCAAAATTAAAACAAAAACCATACATAAAATAAAGTATACAAAGAAAAACAAATGTAGTTTTAATTCTATATATCATCCGTGTATTAAGGATGTTCCTGTGAAAAACGATATTGATTTTAGCAAAAATAAAATCATAACTGGTCCAAACGCAGCTGGAAAAACAACAATATTAAAGTCAGTTATTGTAAACATATTATTAAGTCAGCGTATTGGTTATGGGTATTTTGATAGCGGTATTATTAATCCATATCGGCATTTTCACTGTTATATAAACATACCGGACAATTGTAGTAGAGATAGTTTGTTTCAATCAGAGGTGAGAAGATGCAAATCTATATTAGATACCATAAAAAAACATCCAAACGAAAGACATTTTTGTGTATTTGATGAATTATATTCTGGAACCAATCCATACGAGGCTATTTCTAGTGCTACATCATATTTAAAGTATATCAATCAATACAACAATGTATCATTTGTATTAACAACACACTTCATGAAAATATGTAACTTACTCAAACATGAAACACGAATAGAAAATTGCCATATGAAAACCGATCAAGAAAATGATACATTAACTTATTTTTACAAAATGATTTTAGGAATATCTGGTATACGTGGTGGGATATCCGTTTTAAGGCAATTAGATTATCCAGATACTATTGTTAATGCTGCTAAGCAAATATTAAAAACCATTTGATTCGTTAAAATTTATGATTAAATATATGTATTGATATAAAATTATGTTTAGTAAAGAAATTGTTTTATCAGTAGGATTGACGTTATGTTCGACTATATTGATTTATTTATATGTAAAGTCAAGAGTAAATAGTCTTGAAAATAAAGTTAACTCGTTAATACAAATTATACAAAGTCACGGACAATTATCTCATGGAGATTCTCATGTACAAATGGCCGGCGACAGACAAACAGATTATGAAAAAATAGTAGTATCGGATGATGAAGACGATAGCAGTGATGAAGAAAGTAGTAGTGGGGAAGAAGATGATGAAGATGATGAAGAAGAAGAAGAACCCAAAGTAATGATGACATTGGAACCTAAAGACGAAGAATCAACGGTTGATATCGAAGTACATGAGGGTGACCTAGCGGGTAAAGAAATATTGGAGTTGACTTCTCCACACGGACTTCATGATATGGTTGAACATGTTGCATCGTCCGAAGAAGATGGACTTGATGATATGGATGATTTAGATGAAAATTTAGAAGAAGAAACGGTAGAAGATTATTCTAGTATGGGTAAAGTAGAATTAAGAAAGTATTGCGAGAGTAAGGGATTTGAAACAAAGGGGAAAAAGAAACAAGAACTACTTGAATTATTGAACCAATAATCACATTCATTAATTTAGTTTATAAAAATATCATAATATGGTTTAATAAAATATCATAATATAATATATTAATAATGAGTTGGAGCACATGTTATAAGGGTTCAAATAATATTTATTCTGATTTTCCAGCAATGATGAGCGATGGACGAATTCATACGGAGAATGAAACTGCTTGTGATATCAACAATCAACTACAGAAAAGTGTTGGAATCACAAACAATTATGATTACAGACAGTATCTAATGAATAACGGGTTGGATATTATGTCTCAAAACATGGAATCATCTCAAGGATGTTCCAATGTAAAAACATTTTCGGATGTAGTAGCACATGGGAAGTATCTATTTAAAAGTATGTCCGATTCAACTACTCCATTTGGTTATGAAAAAACAGATTTAAAAAATCTGTACTTGTCTAGAAAACAATTGGAAAGTAAAATGACTGCTCCATTTGTTACACAAGAAGAATTATTAAAACAACGTGCTGGTAAATAATTTAGTAAATTACCAATATGTAAATAAAGTAATTAAATTATTATAATTTTAAAACAATAGATTATAATAATTATAATATAAATGAAATTAATTAGTATAGATGTTGGAATGAAGAATTTAGCATATTGTTTAATGGAAGTAAATACGAATGACTCTTCTGGTTATATAAACAATAATCTAAATTATAAAATTATAGATTGGAATGTTATAAATTTAACAGATTCAGACAAATATATTTGTAAATGCTTGATGAAAAATAATAAGGAATGTAATAAAAAGGCAAAGTTTTTTAAAAATACAACCTATTACTGTAAAACACACGCAAAACAAAGCAGTCATACAGTTCCAACCGATGAATTAAATATAAAAAAATTGGACAAACGACTGGTTTCGGAATTAAAACAATATATAAAAAAATATAACATATCCATAGACCCTTCTATTAAAAAACATACCAAATCGGTTTTATTGGATGCTATCAAAAAGGAGTTAATTAATAATTATTTAATGCCTGTTGTGATAAAAAAAACCAAATCTATTAGTTTAGTGGATTATGGTATTGCTTTAAAGGAAAAATTCACAGATACATTTAATTATGAAGAAGTGGATAAGGTTATTATTGAAAATCAAATAGGTCCATTGGCATTGCGAATGAAAACATTACAAGGAATGATAACTCAACATTTTATCGAACAGGGAATCGAAGACATTGAAATGATTAGTGCTTCGAATAAATTAAATCAAATGGTTGGGAATGGGAAAAAAACGTGTTATAGTGAGCGGAAAAAAGCAGGTATAAAATATACTCTAGGGGATTTAAATACACACAGTGAAATTTCATCTTGGTTTGAACATTTCAGTAAACATAAAAAAAAAGACGATTTGGCAGATTGTTATTTGCAAGGAAAATGGTTTATTTCTACACTTAAGATGCAATCTAACAATAAAAAATAACAATAAATAACCGTTGTATAATTAGTTTAATTATTATATTAAATACGTAATAATTAAATAATAGTGCGGATTACTTAAAATTAAAAGTTCTAGATAAAACATAAGTATGAGTATTGAACTTAAATTATCAGAAGAAGTAATGCCGGGTCCAACCGTTGTTCCAATTAGTAGCGGTGGTCAAAAATCGGTTAATTTTGGACCAGGAGCAGAAATGCTTATGAATCCGAGTAAGCAAAATAAGTCAAGTGAACAAAAATCTGACATTAAATTGTCAGAAATCAATGATTTGGAAGACATTGATATTGGTGACGGACGTGCTCCTAATAGTTCTGTTAGTAAGGGAGATTTTTTGTTAAACGCCGTGTCCAATCTTTCGGATGACGCACCAATCAAATTAAACATCGATTCTACATCTTTGAATGATATTGGTATTTCCAATGGAACTGGTCCATCGTTGATGGGAAATTTAGGGAAAACACAGTCCAGTGATGGATTTAAAAGTTTTACCGATATTCCAGTGAATCCAGAAACAAGGGTTCCCGAAAAACCCCGACTAACTGGAAAAGATTTGCTGAAGGAAAAGTTTAGTTATTTGCGGAAATTGGAGGCATTGGAAAAGAAAGGAATTACATTGAGTAAAAAATATTCGATGGATAGTAGTTTGGATGAAATGAAAGGAGAATACGAAATGATTAAATCAGAGCGAGAAAAGGACAACAGTAAAAAGTTTCAATCTAAGATGCTGATGGCATTTATTTCAGGAGTCGAGTTTTTAAATAATAAGTTTGACCCTTTTGATTTAAAGTTGGATGGGTGGTCTGAAGCAGTCAATGAAAACATGGACGAATACGATGAGGTATTTGGCGAATTGCATCAAAAATATGGTGGCAAAACAAAGGTTGCTCCAGAGTTGAAATTATTGTTTATGTTGGGAGGCAGTGGGTTGATGCTTCATATGACCAATACGATGTTTAAGTCATCAATGCCTGGAATGGACGATATTATGAGACAGAATCCTGAATTGATGCAACAGTTTACACAGGCAGCGGTAAATACAATGGGAGAAAGTAATCCTGGTTTTGGTAACTTTATGTCGGATTTTTCTAGGGGTGGAAACAACAATAGTATGCCTCCTCCACCAGTTATCCCCCCACGTGGATCTCCGCCTGGTCCTACACAGGAAATGAAGCGAAATCCTCCTAGACAAAACAAAAAGGTAAGTATTTCACGACCAGATATTAGTGCGGCTAGAGGTGGAAATCCAGTATTTAATGATGCTGAAAACATGGATTCAAATTATGGAAGTGCTCGTGCTGAAATGAAGGGACCAGGAGATTTAAGAGACATTCTTGCTGGATTGAAAACCAAAACAATTAATATCAATGAAGGTACAAAAGATGGAAGTACCATTAGTTTACAGGAATTAGAAGAAATCCAATCTATGGATTTGTCTTCTAAGAAAAACAAGATGGTAAAAAGCAAGCGAAAGAAGTCCAACCGCAATGTAGTTAACTTGGGTATTTAATCAGTATACTAATACATGAACATTAAATACGAGACAATACAATATATTACAAAATATAATTATAAATATAAATATATTTTATACACTATACAACTATGGTATTAGGATTTTTATTATATGAAGCAATTGATGTAGCTTATCACGCTACAAAATTAACATTTAATAGCGCGTCTTTTTTATATAATTGGTATTACGATATCAGTATTCATAACTTGGATAATAAAATACAACACGAAGAAGAACATGTTAAATTATTGGAAGATAGGGTGAAGCAATTAGAACATTTATTGGACGTAAGTAGAAATGTTGTTCGAAAAAATGATGTAGATGCCTATTGTGATTCAATATAAGGTATAATAAAGTGTTATGTTACACATTTTATTATATTACATTATAATTTACATTTCTTTCTTGTTTTATTGATTTTATGATTTCGTCGTTTCATAGTCTTTGATTTATGGGTTGTTTTTCGTTTAATTGGTTTATTGTTGTTTTTGTTTCGTCTAGTTTTTCTTCCCCCCTTCTGTTTTAAAATAGATTCTAGTTCAATAAGTTGTCGATTTATCGTTTTAATCTCTTGTTCTTTTTCCCCCAATTCAACTTGTTTCTCAGCAATATACGAATTATGCGGATTTTCCATTGATTGAGAATTTTTTATCTCGGTAGAGATTTCCATTTTTTCATCTTCCATATCATTTATTCTTTTCTTTACTTCTTTTATTTTTTTAGCAGTTTTATTAAATGATTGCTTAATTAGGTTGTCTTCTGATGCGTCTAAATCTATAAACCACTTTTTGTTTGCTATGCCTTTCATAATTGTCTTAAGTTTATCAAATCGATTTGGACAATTTAACACACCCGCATAACTGTTTTTTATTTGCTCACCCAATATATTTCCCAATTTGCCAACAAGAGGTTTTTTGTTCCATTCTTCTTCGGTTATCATCTTAGACTGAAACAGTGTTAAATCCACGTAAATATCGACATCAACTATTTTATTTTTGTTGTCTTCTTGTGGTCGTATTTTAGTATCAAAGAAAAGTCCTGACGGTCTTTTTTGAATGTTGGGCGAGTGAGATATAGAGTATGTAGTTGTATTGTTTGGTTTTATAAGTTTGTTTAAGTCTTTTACATTAGATACAGGTTGATATTTTGCCAGTATAAAATCCAAATTAAATTTTGTGTTTTTTCGTAGACGCTCCAATGTATTTTCTGAAATAACATTATTGAAATTATTCAGTTTTACACCATCGTTAAGCAACTTATTGATATCTACATCATAATGTTCTTTTTCAACATACTTAAACTTTAAAAGTTTATCAGTTGTGACATTTGGTATTGTGTTTGTTATGTTTTCATACTTTTCTTGATATTCATTTAATTCGGCCGGATCAATATATGTTTCAAATGGTTCAAATCGAATAGAGTAAATGTATTTTTTCCGGTCGTAATAATTACGTTTATTTAAGGGGTCTTCGCGAATGCCTGTTACTTTAGCAAGTAGATTGTGGTTGGGATGAGATGGATAATTGTATTTTACGATATCCCCTTCTTTTAATTCGGTGTATTTATCTACTTGTGCATATTTGTCTGCTTCAGAAAGCAACTCTACATTGGATATTTTAAGAGGGAAATACCTTGAACCAGAATAATTGGTTTTATAAAACCATTTTAGATTATATTTTGTTTTTTTGTTTTTTGATTTTGACATTTTGTCGTATTTTGCCTTAAGTTTCTTCATTTTGTTTATTTCGCTTGGGTCACCAGATTCTATAATATTATAAAACACACCGTCTTCCATCTCAATTTCTATATTATATTCGCCTCGAGATATATTTCTTAATGTTTTAAATCCGTCTACGGTCAAGATATTAACTATATTTATATCATAAACTTCGTCTAGTTTTATAATATATTCTGCTCCTATTTCTTCTATAATTTCGCCATCGTCAAACTTAATTTTGAATTTATTTATACCATCGTTATCCATAATAGTCGCCTTGTACCAATTTTCGTTATTTTGTGAAAAAGTTCTTTCAATAACCCTTTTAAGTGGTATAAACTTACTATTGTCCGATAGTGTTATATTTTTTTTAGAGTAATCGGGATACTCTATTCGATCTTCGTCATAATAAGCTACCACGCGGCTAACATTGTTATCAACTAATTTTTTAAACCGTTTTTTGATGAAGTCTTCGTATAACAATGTATCCTTATCTAAAAATAATCTTTTGTCAAAGTCGGTATCAATCGCATTTAGTTCATAAATTGCTTCTGTATTAACTCTTCTAGTAGTGTTTACAATTATACCACTTGTCCGTGAATTGAATTTTTTGTCGATTAATACTATTGTATTGTTTTTTTTTAATATATCCGATCCACTCATAGTTATATTTTAGTTAGATTATTTAACTAAAATATATTTTAATCTATTGATTGAAAATGTAAACAGGGAGAGATGTTTAAACCAATGTTTTAAACTGATTTAATGTTTTTAACATACCCGTATTAATGTGTTGTTGTTTTGCCTTTTTAAGCAACTCTTCTGCTCTTTTTATTTCATCTGGAGTTACTACACCATCTCCATTTAAATCAAGCACATCTTTGTATTTTCTATATTCCAATGGAATAACGCAAAATTGACTATTTTCATTAAATAAAAATTCCGTCATAACAACAAATATAGCAGTAAGTGCCAGAGACATTAGAATATCACGGGTTCCCATCCACGATATTGAAAAGATAAGTATCTGTCTTGCTACGTGGTTTTTAAGGTATTCTTCTTGTGTTTTACTTAATTCAATGGTAATATATTTTGAACCAATATTAAGCATAATCATTACTAAACCAGCAAAAAATTTGCTGTTATTGAGAGACGCTAAATTTTCATTAATTTTTTGAATCATCTTATTTAATATAGTTTGATAAAATGTTTTATTATAGATAAATGTTTATCATTTTTACTGTTTTATTTAGGGATTGTTTAACACTTAAAACTCTTTACTTGAATCAAGGGTAGAACGTTCTGCCGAAGCCTTCAATTCTCTGTCTAAATCAGTTGTATTGGTTGTTGTTATTGGTATTTTAAATTTCTTCAATATTTCGGTAAAACCTGTAAATCCTTCTTTGTCGTATGTTTCACATTCTTTTTCTGATTTTTTTATTAATTCAAACCCTTCTTTAACAGGTACTTCTTCTTCTTCTTCTTCTTCTTCTACTACTTCTTTGTTAGACTTTTTCTCCTTCTTAGTCTTTTTCATCTTATCCGACGCTCCCTTTTTCATTTCTTTTTCCTCCATTTCAGCGATTTCTTCTTCTGGAGATTTTTCACTTTCCTCTTCTTTACCTTCAAATCCTTCGGTTGTCGATTGATGTAAAAGGGTAATCATTATAATTGCTAAAATAATAGCACTAACACTATCTATCATTTGATAAACTACGAAAATAATAACCATCCACGATAGGTTTCCCATAGGATTGCCGACACTTTCAATTAAAAACGATGGTGTTTTGTAAAACAAAGCGGCTAATATTGCTAGTAAAACTATATTTGCATATTTTTTCATTATATATAAATAAAAACAAATAAAAAATAATCTTCTTTTTTTATAAGTATGACAAGTCAATTAGGATTTTCTGAATTTATGTCTAATAATGAAAATATAGAACCTCAACCACAAAAAAGGAAAAACAAAACCATAAAAAAGAAAGCAAAACCAAGTAAAAAGGCAATGGATTTCCTAAATTCAATGGGTGGTTATAAAAACGAAGGGGAAGATGATGACGATAGTTTAGCAGATTTTAACCCTCCGCCTAACCCCGCTTTAACATCTCTCCCTAATGACAAACAAGAAGAAGAGGTAGACGCTGGTGTTTCACCAGAGGCATTTAATAATATCAATGTTTCTGATGAACAAATAAAGCAATATTACAACAATTATATTCCATATTATGAAAATACAACAAGTGTTCCAAATATACATGGGTCCAAAGATGACTTGATGAAGAAACTTAATTATATGATTCACTTACTTGAAGAAAATAAAGATGAAAAAACAAACAATGTTACTGAAGAACTAATTTTGTATATGTTTTTAGGAGTATTTGTTATCTTTGTAGTTGATAGTTTTGCCAAAGCAGGTAAATATACACGGTAAATAAACTTATAGTATCAAAGTATTACTGTTTATTTATAAAATAACGATGTGTTTAGCACTAATTGGTTTCATAGCATAATTATACATATAATAGTAGTATTTTGATACATGGTATGGATATTGTTTAATGTTTTTCAGTAAATAATGAGTATCTGATATGTTTTCCAATAATAAAATTATATATTTATCAATCGTTTTAAAATGATCAATTGCTAAATAAAACCCTAACAAAAACATATTATCGTCTAATAGAGGTTTAATTTTTATACTTGAAAAACATTCGATGGATTTATCTCCGTTGTATGTTGTGTATATATCTTTGAAAAAGTAAAAAGCAAGAGGTACCCCATGTTCTATTAAACAAAACACGTAAATATGTTTTTTATTAATCAAGTAAATTAAATGTTCAAATTCGTCCATAATAACACACTGAAATTTAAATGAAGCAGGTTGACTTGACTTTCCTATACCATTAATGTGTTTTGTTAAGGATGTCTGTAAATCATATATCAAATGAGAGGTGTCCTTGTTAACCAATATACTACTTACATGTTTTTGAGTAACTAATATTTTATCAAATGAATCAAGGTTATAAAAATATGTATTGTAAATGGTTAATGGGACAAACGGTCTTGAAATACCTTCGTGTTTAAACATATATACTGCCGTTTTATGTTGATATCTCTCCCTTACATAATGGTTTTGTATAAGTTGTCCAGCAATATTTTTACCTCGATGTTTTTTATCTACACATAAATTGTCAACATAACCAACTTGTAATTGTGTTCCTTTTTTTATAAATGTTTTGTATGTGGATGTCATACTGCCGATTAGATTGCCATACAAGTTATCGTAATACAACGATACATTAGAGGGTGTATTTTTAAACAATAAATGGTCCATTACATCATTATTAGTTGGCACATACTGTTCATGATAATCTGGCATATAATTATTGGTTAACAAATTAGTCAAGTTGGTTATCTCTTGTTTAGTTAATGTTTTTGCTTCTTTATATTCAATTGTTTTAAGCAATTTGTTGGAAACATTAGGGAGAGATGTTTCTATAATCCCAATCGGAAAAAACAAGTTCCTAATATCATGGTAGTAGAATATGGGTTGTTTAGACCAAAATGGATAATACAACTTAAAATAAATATTAAACAATACATAGAAAATGACTACCCCTAATGTCATATATTTAAGCATCATAAATTTATTCATTATATGTTAGTAATAAATAAATTTTAAAAAAAACGACGAATAACACTTATTCGGGTTTTTGAAGAAAATACAAGTATTGATACTCATACTGACAACCGACCATGTCTATTTTTGACTGCATAATAAATCCAGTGCTTTTTGCTTTGGTTAATATATCACGCTGAGACTCCATATAAAGCATATGTTCATTTTTCCTAGTGTTTTTGGTAGCATCGTCCTTAAACGTTTCGTAAAAGTAAGCCATATCATTTTCACTGTCTGGAACAAATGATGCCTTGTATAAAAAGTCTTTAAATTTAACAACCGATTTAGTAAGACGAGAATCGGCATATTTTTGCGCATTTACTAAAGAAAGAGGGTTTGCCGCATTTAATATTGGGTCAAACTTATTACGATTTACCAAATGAACAATTAACTTGCCACCAGGTTTCAACCAATCAAAGCAATTTTTAAAAAATTTAGTCTTGTCTTCTATATTATAAATAGTAAAATACAAGCAAATAATATGACTAGCGCTTCCATATTGGAAATTTGAAGAATCTAGTATATCACCGACCTTAAAATCACATTTAGGATGTTCTTGTTTTGCTAGTTTAATCATACTAGGGGATATATCCAATCCAGTTATTTCTACTCCTTTTCCTGTATAATAACTAACATGATGACCTCTTCCACATCCTAAGTCCAATACTCTTGAAGTTTCATCGATTTTACCAGTTCGTTTTAAATGAATCACTTCATAATCATTTTTAAGGTCGTCGTATACCAAATCATCATAGATAGAACAATAAAAATCATCATAAACATCATTTCCTTTTTTAACCATAAACTCACTTGCTTGTTCAAATCCTTCTTTTTTGTTAAACATGTAAGAACTAATTACAAAAGCAACTATAAGTAAAATAAGAAGTTTTTGAATTAAGGGCATTTTAACAAATAGTTTAGGAAGTTTTCTTAATGATTTAAATATTTTATTGAAAAATTTAACAAATGTGTTCGCCATATATGTATTATTGGTATTTTTTTTATATGAAATGTAATTATTAATGAACAAAAATGATATTAACGATAAAAGAATGCAAAAAGAGTTTTCAGGGATAACATTTTCACAGTTTAAAAAAAGCGATGTCAAGCGTCAGTTAATAAATGCGATTATATACAATAAATTAGAGGAATCATGCTATTGGAGTGCTGAATTTATATGCAGTGGACATTTTATTGATTTATGGGAGATAATTATACTATTGATTGGAAAACATATACATATTGGAAATCCTAAAATTTCCATTTACTTAGAACTAAGACTTACTTTTTTTCGAGATATGCTAAATAATGGTTACGTAGATAGTGAAATCAAAATGCGAAACAATCAAAAAATTCGAGAAATGTTTGCCGAAATCATGTGTGTGATGTGCTTGTCTAGAAAGAAAAACTCGTTTGATGTTCCAAAAATACCAGTAGAAGAATACAACATATTACGAATATCCTATAAATTAGATGCAGACAGTTTAGAATATGGTCAATCCAATATTCACAAAGAAGATCCAAAGGAATTATTTATTGCTATAAATGAATTAGCATACAATTTAAGCAAAAAAATTAAAAACATGACCAAATGTATTTATTGGATAGAGTGGATTTTAGGGTTTGAAGCATTGTCTAAACGTGAAAACAAGTTAATATTTTATGGAACTAGAAGAGCATATAATGTACAACCACAATTTCAGAAAGATGTTGTTTGGATTATATGGGATTTGATATTAAAAACAGCAAAGGAAAAAAGCAGTGGTATGTATAAAATAATTTCTTCAATAAACACCTTATTTTGCTTAAAATATTCCCCTGGAGTAAAGAAAAAAAGAAAGTATTTAATGTTTTATAGTATTGCTATGTTAACTGAATATGTTGACAATTCTGTTAAAATAATAAGTAAACCAGAATTAATTGAAGAAATTAAGAAAAAGATTAATATCATTTACAAACAAATTAAGATAAATGAAATAAGACCTAAAACAGACTATTTGTTTAACAATAGTTATAATTCTGGAAATTTAGAGAAAACAATTGAGAGATTGGAAAAAATGAATAGTTTGACAAATTTAATACCGCGTTCATAAAAAAAAATATATATTTAATATATAATGCCTTCTTACAGACCAAGATATTACAGTGCTAAACGAGCCGACGACGGAACCACCGGTGGTAACAGCAAAGCCGGTGTACCAAGTCGTGTTGGTAAAAGTCCATACATCATGCGTATGATTATCAATCGTGCCGACTCCAAATGTGGATGCTAAATTATCGTTGTATATTTTTACAACAAATATAATATTAAAAATACTATATTTGTTATAAGTTTATTTATTTTATATGACCTATTTGTATATGGAAAATAATCTTAGTGATATTATCACCCCATCTTTATCCCCATCAGCAACCATTGTAGAAACATCTGTTACTAGTAAAAGTGTTTGGTTTTATATTCGAATCGTATTTTCAGTATTGTTTTTGGCATTAATGGGTTTAAATATATTTACTTATTTGTCTGAAGGCACTGATATATTTGGTAAATATTTAGGTATATCTCTTTTAAAAGGAGCAGAAGGAACCAAAAAAACATTGACAAATACCGTGACTGGAGGTAAAATTGCTTTGGATGTAACAGAAGGTAGCGCATCACAGTTAATTAATCTACCTGAAAGTCAAATACGTAAGAGATTAAACCAACCACAAAAAAATGTACCTGTTAGTGGTAGTAGAAAGGTCGATGCTTCTACTAATAATACCATTAAAAGTAAGAAAAATGCGTTTTGTTATATAGGCAATGAAAATGGTAATCGTCGATGTGTTGAAATTGGTAAAGACGATGTATGTGAATCCAATAAAGTGTTTCCTTCTATGCAACTTTGTATTAATCCACATTTACGGTAATGATTGGAAGGTTCATACATATTTTGTTTATATATTGTCATAATAAATATGTTATGATAATATGTTTGTTTCATTAATATTCAATTAATTACGCTGTCTTTGGCAAATACCATCGCATAGAAAGGTATGGTGGATTGATAGACATTGAATCCCCATCGGCAGCCTTAAGATTAGCTCCTTTTTTAACAATATTTGATACTTCCACGCCAGTAATCGCACGATTAAAATATCGAAGGTTTGAAATTAAACCGTCAAATCCAGTCTGCTGTGCTACATAAACATTTCCATAGTTTTGTTTAGGTGGAGACCCTTCAAATATATGTCGATGAACAATATTATTGTTTACATACACGTCCAAATTTTGATGTTTGACTCGAATGGTTACGTTAAGCCATTTTTGAAGAGGAATATTGGATATTTCAATTTTCGCACTTGCGGGATTTTTAAATGAACTCATAATGATTAGTAACTCGGCTCCATTATTTCCCGGATTTTTTCGGATATATAATCCAGGACCATTGTTGACCTTATTTGTCATACTACTTCCTTGTTGAGAGTCTCCTTTATGAAATACATGTTGATATGAATCATTAACTGTTTCGATAAACAACCATGTATTCCATGTAAATTCAACACCCCCTGATTCGTTTTTCGACCGCATGATGGTTACTGACCCACTATCTTTTGGATGCTGGTTAATTGTAACGGGTTGATTTCCACGTTTTAACCCATTAATTAAAATAGGATTGGACGAAGGAGAAAAATAACGTTGTATAATATTCGTTGCTATACGTAATACAAACGTAAAGGCAATTAATACCATCAACAAAAAAGCAATTTTAGCAATAGCTGAGTTGGATTCCAAAAAATCAGCAGTTCCTGAAACATAACGATTGTTCCTAAATGAATCAAAAACTTCACCTGTTGTTTGTTTTAAGTTGCCTACAGCAGACGTAATTGCTTGTCCTGTATTTTGTGCTACATTTTGTGCTTTTTCAATAGGATTTACATTATTTACAATATTTTGTATGGGATTTGCTGGTGCTTCATATGACATCTGTATTTATATATAATATTATAAGAAATTAACATATTTAAAATGTAAAATTCTTATAGAGATTTAATAGTATAATTGAATGGTTATAGTTGTAAATTATCATGTATAATAATTACAATATAATGCTGCTCTTTTCTTGATTGTCTTGTAAGAAAGCAAATTTAAGTTTAAACCGGTTGAAAAAGTCTCCTAACATACCAGAACCGTATCCTTCCTTGTAAAGTTGATATGCTTCACGTGTATTGATAGCATTGGGAAAGTAATTTACCTTGGATAAATATCCCGCAAATCCATAATCACCAGATGCTCCTTCTGGTTTAGGGGTGATAATAATATCCGCATCAACAACACTACTGGCGGTATTAGATAATATACTTGTTTTCACCAACTTTCCATCAATATAAATATCAATTGTATTTCCAGATTTAGTCATAACGATATGATTCCATTTTTGAAGTGGAATATTGTTTACAACGATTTCATGGTCTGTTGTGGTTGCAGATGTTTGTCCAGTAGTTACTTTAAAATGCATATCATTTTGATTTTCTCCTAAACTTATTTTGGGAAATACCGTTTCTTTGCCTTGCGTAGCAGAACGTTTTAATATAACCTTTTCATTTCCGTAAAACTTGTTGTAATCATTAATGTAGATCCAAAACGAATATGTGTAATTAACGCTTCTACTTACAGATAACTTTTCAGAGTTTATTCTAAGTTCATTTTTCATTCCATCGTGCATGGTTACTAAATCGTTTTTACTTTTATCCGCAAATACAGATGTGTAAAATATATATAAAACAATAACAATTACTGCTCCAAACAAAATTTTTTTGAAATCCATAGTATAATTATTGGTTAGAAAATTATATATACTTCATTGATTTATTTATACTTTTAAAAGTTTGCTTATAACAGGAGGACTTTTGTTTTTCAATAAGTTATAGTTGGATATTATTTTGTCTTTTGTTAAATAATTTTTGTAATATACTATATTTGCGATTCCTCCACTTATACCAAATTCTTCTCCTATTGTGATATCATTGTATTTAAATTCCTCCATGCCTCCTTGGAAACTGTTCACCATTTCGCCATTCACAAACAAATCATATGTTCCATCAATATAATTGATAACAATATTGTTCCATTTCTGCATTTTTAGATTGGGTAATGTATACTCTACGTCCCTCTCCGTAGAGGAACCCAACACAAACTTTAATACGCTGTAAGGGTAATTGTATTGTATTTCGGAATGATGAACGCCTTCATAGGTTTCATCACTTGTTATGTTTTTTAATTTATACACAACATACTTATTTGAAACCAATTCAGAACTTACTACTCGTGCACGTATAATTTCATCATTTCCATTTTTTTTATATTTTACAACATCCCCGGTTGGTATTTTATTATAGGTAGGACAATACATAACCTGAGGGCGTCCATCAAAGTTAATAATATTGTTACATTGTTTAATACTACCTGATTGCGGGTGAATAAATACCCAAAACGACAACCCGTATGAATAATTGGTTTGGTTTGCTATGTTGGTAAATATATTGATTTTGTCTACAGATGTTGGAGTGGTTGTTGTTTTAAGAGACACGGGGTTCATCTGTAAAATAATCGCGTCTTTTACTGCCTTCATAGTGGGCGTTTCCAACTCGTTTTCTGATTCACCAGTTGTATCTAAAAGTTCTTCTTTTGGCGATATTTCTGTTTTTAATACTGATATTTCTTGATTCATCGCAATGATTTTCTCGTTATATTTAGTTAAATAATCAACTGTTTCATTTATTATTTTATCACAATTTTCCTTTTCTTCACCATTATAGCAAAATTCCAATTCAATTAATCGATTTTTTGCTAGTTCTTTATCACTGGTCAATAACGCAATCAATTCAATCCAAGTGTCTTCTATACCTTGACTGTTCATATTAATGACATTTTCACTATGCGATTTTCTAAAAAACTTTTTTTGAATTTTCACTATTTTTTTCTGTAAATCTTCCTTGCGCTGTTGATTGATTTTCATTATTTCATTTAATTCATCGGCATTGTTTTTTTTATTGGTTAAATTAAAATAAAATTGACGGTTAATCGAAGGTATAACAAAATAGAGCAAAATAATCACCAGTTCTGCCAATAATACTGTATACACAAAACTAGGAGTATTTTTAACTTGTTCAGTTATCCAACTTATTGCTATGGAAATTATACAAGGTATAATAAATATTAAGTTAAATAAAAACAACAATGGGGTAAACTGTTTTATTTTTTCGAAAAAAGATGAATTCACAATGACAGTATAAACCATAAACATAGCAACAATACCAGCAAATACACCTAATGTGCTTAAACTAATTATAGCAGAGCGTTCGGATTGTAAAGCAATTGCTGCTCCAATGGTTAATCCTATTAACACCATTACGATACTCGCGATTTTAAGTCGGTTTTCTTTTAAGATGTTTTTAATGTTTATTAATTGTCCCCAAATTCCAACCGCATTGCCTTTAAACAACCCATCCTTGTTTTTAAGTCGTATATAAAAAAACCCGGCAATTACAATTGCTAACAAAGACAACACAATCGCAAATATAATATTGTATTTGGTATAAGGGGTTCCGATTGATGTAACAAACACAAATGTTAATCCAACCGCAACACCTATTCCCAATACAAACATAATTGAACTTAATCGATTTACGGGATTGTTTTTATCGCGAAAATGAAAAAAACTATTTAAAAAGGTCAGAATTTTAGAGTTTTCAATTACATTAGAATTATTGGATACATTGATATTTCCTCTGAACCATCCCCACCAATTTTTCATGAATTCGGCAAGCATGTTCCATTTTAATTGTCCCCATTCCTTAACTGTATCTCTTAACGATTTATTTAATGCAAGAATAAGCGCAATAACACCCCCTACTGCTGAAAGTGACGCAATTACAACGGTTTGTTTTTCCTTTTCTTTTTGTATTTTTAACTCATACTCAGTTTTACTTTCTTTTTTTGATTCAGCCATAAACTTATTGTATTTTATATATTATTTATATTAAATAATCTATAAAACAAACACTTAAAATCAATTCTCAAAGACGACCCATCACCCCTTTTTTTGCGTGACATCTTCTGCACACGGCTGCTAAATTACTTACGTGATTCGATCCTCCATATTGTAAATCAACTTTATGATCGACTTCAAATGTTTCATCCAACTGTTCGCCACAATATCCGCATTTCCAACTTTGTTGGGCAGCTACATATTTTTTTTTTGTTTCGCTAACACTACGTTTTGAACTTCCAAATCCAGAGTTTATCATACGTTTTGTTTGAGGACTACTGGTTAAATTTTCGATTATTTTATTGGAATTGGTTAAATCAAATATCGGAGTTATCATATCACGGGTATTAGGATCAATCGGTAAATACTTGACAATATTTGAACCATGGTATAGTAGTTTTTGCGAAGATACCGGGTATTTCTTAATAAAAACATACAAACTTAACCCAACAAACCCTATGGTTGCTATTTTAAAGTATTTTTTTTTAGTTAAAAACCATTTTGAATATTCTCCATCATGATATGTATCAAAAATCAATAAAACTGTTATTATAAAAATCCATTTCTCTATCCCCATTATATAAATGATGATATTTTATATGTATTACTTATTGTATAAATAAGCAGCAACAGCGATAACCATACATACCACTGACATTTGAATCATCTTTCGTTTTAAATGGTAGTAGTCTTTGTCTTGTTGTTTGGATGGTTTATAATGGTCATAATACTTTTCTAAACTTGTTTGAAATGTCTCCGTTTCCATATTGTGCTCTTTTTGTATTTTATTAAATATATAATGAACCCATTTCATAAAAGACAAACGAGATTCTAAATAAGGAGTTACTGGATAATTGTCTATTGTTTTAATAAACTCATTGCCAAATGGTTCCATAGGTATAAACAGAGGTAAATTTTGAATAAAATCATAATATTTTTTTTTACTTACATCATTTGGATGGGTGGGATAATTTAAAGCAATGGTGAGCATAAAAAATTTAACATATGGCAACCATACTTCTTTGCTTAAACTCATTTATATAGCAAATGATATAAAAATAAAGCGTTTTAAACATATAGAAGAAAATGAATAACGCTAAAAATTTATTTTGTACCAATTGTGGGAAGTCGGGTCATCATTTTAGGTCATGTAAAAAACCAATTACTAGTTCTGGTATTATTTGTTTTCGTAAGAAAAACCATAAGATAGAATATTTATTGATTTGCAGAAAAGACACGTTGGGGTTTGTAGAGTTTATGCGTGGAAAATACCCTATGTATTATAAATCATACATTATTAATTTAATAAATGAAATGACCATTCAAGAAAAAAACAATATATTAAACAAACCATTTGATGAATTATGGTATGAGTTATGGGGGGATTTCATCAACACGAAATATTCCACAGAAGGAAAGGTATCCAAATCAAAATTTAATCATATTACCGAAGGTGTTAATATTCACAATACAGACTATTTTAATTTAAAAGATTTAGTTGAAAAAAGTACTACAACTTGGACTGAACCAGAATGGGGGTTTCCAAAAGGCAGACGTGAATATCATGAAACCGATGTGGAATGTAGCAAGCGGGAATTTCAAGAAGAAACAGGTATTTTAAGCAATAAATTAGATATGATACTCAATGTTATTCCTTACGAAGAGACGTTTATGGGTTCCAATTATAAAACTTACAAACATAAATATTATTTAGCTTATATGAAGGAAATATGCAATACTACTAATTTTCAAAGAACTGAAGTAAGCAACATGAAATGGTTGACGTATGACAAAGCATTGAAACATATACGCCCATATAATAATGAATTGTGTAGTATACTTGTAAAAGTCAACGCGTTGATCAAAGAGTATGATATCGTGTAACAGTAGATAAGTATATTAAATTTTAAATATAGTATTGTTTAAATAATCGTTTAAACAATAATATAACAATAGTTTAATCTTATATTATATATATTAATATGGAGCAAAATTTATATCCACACATCGAGTCTCTGGATTTCAATAAAAAAATAACATTAAAAAAAGAGTTTCATAATACAAGGATAAAAGGATATACTAGTGAAGATTATAAAAATATAGTTAATATTTCAGACAAAATGTGTAATGTAACTGATTTTGAATTAACAAATCATCAACAGTTTGTTAGAAATTTTTTGTCGTTTGAAACACCATACAATAGTTTGTTATTGTATCATGGATTGGGGACTGGAAAAACTTGTTCTTCTATTTCCATTACAGAGGAAACTAGAAAATATATGAAATTGATGGGATATACAAAGAAAATCATTGTTATTGCTAGTCCTGTGGTTCAGGAAAATTACAAATTGCAGTTATTTGACGAACGAAAATTAAAATTGGTAGACGGATATTGGAATATTAAAGCATGCACTGGTAATAAGTTTATTGAAGAAGTAAATCCAATGTTTACCAAAAACATATCCCGTGATAAGGTGATAAAACAAATAAATAAAGTCATAAAAAATTGGTATCAGTTTATGGGTTATTTAGAATTCTCTAACTACATTACAAGTATTATAAAAAAAGCAAATATATCACTTACAGATAACGAACTAAAAGACAAAAATAAAATAGACATAATTGAAAAAGAGTTTTCCAATAGAGTTATTGTTATAGACGAGGTTCATAATATTCGAACTGGTGATAAAATGAAGCGAACATCTGAACATTTTTTAAATTTAGTAAAATACGCAAAAGATACGAAGTTGATATTATTAACAGCAACACCTATGTATAATGACCATAGAGAAATCATATGGTTATTAAATCTAATGAACTTAAATGACGGAAGGTATATGTTAAAGGAAAATGATGTGTTTGATAAAAAAGGTAATCTAAAAGTAGATAAAAAAGGACGAGAAGTCGGAAAAGAAACATTGATTCAAAAAAGTACAGGATATTTTAGTTATGTAAAAGGAAACAATCCATTTACATTTCCGTTCCATATTATGCCTGAAGTTGCAAACCGACCAGAATCTTTGCGTTTACTTAGTAAAAGCAAAACATGGGATTACCCAACCAGTCAAATAAACGGACTGAAAATAGACAACCCAATTCAATACTTAGACTTGTTTATTAATAATATATCTGGAACCTTACAAGAAAAGGCGTATGAAATGTTGATCAATCGACTTAAAAAAGACCATCCTATCTTAAAAAATAAAAACAAGGGTATTCAATACACTATTATAGACGGTCCACTTCAATTATTGAATATGGTTTACCCAAATAAAACATTGATGGAAAACAAAACAACGAACAATGTGAACACAATTGGTAAAATGTATGGAAGAGAAGGATTGATGCGATTAATGAAGCGTCAAGACAATAAACGAGGATACGAATACAAACAATCGACCATTAGCAATTATGGTAGAATTTTTTCAGAAGAAAAAATTAAAACATATAGTCGTAAAATATACAATATTATTACTGAAATAAAAAAATCAAAAGGGGTGGTAATGGTTTATTCTCAGTTTATTGAAGGAGGGTGTGTCCCTATTGCCCTTGCGTTGGAAGAATTGGGACTTGAACGCTCAAATGGAAGCAATATGTTTAAAAGTCAAGCTAAATCGCGGTTTAAATTTGTAAATGAACGAAAAAAGGCGTTTTTTGGAAGATATGTTATGATTACTGGAGACCCAACAATATCTCCCAATAACAAGATTGAATTAAAAAATGCTACAAATGTTAGCAATAAATATGGTGAATTTGTAAAGGTTGTTATTATTTCTAAGGCAGGTTCAGAAGGTCTTGATTTTAAAAACATTCGTCAAATGCATTTAATGGAACCATGGTATAATTTAAATAGAACCAATCAAATTATCGGACGCGGAGTTAGAAATTTAAGCCATTGTTTGTTACCGTTTAAAGAAAGAAACGTAGAGGTATTTTTGTATGGAACACAACTAAACGATGCAAACGATATGGAAGCGATTGATTTATATATGTACCGATTGGCAGAACAAAAGTCAATGAAAATCAATACAATTTCAAGTATATTAAAAGAAAACGCTCTGGACTGTGCGTTAAACAAAAACCAATTAATCCAATATGACAAAACAGTTGAAATAGAAATATCAAGTGGTATTGTTATCAAAAACTTTGATGTAAGGTCAAAAGATTATAGTTTTGCTTGTGAAATAGGAAAATGCAATTATACGTGTAATGTTAATAAAGACCCAACATTTAATGAAGATAATATAGACACATCTACTTACAATGATTATTTTATCATTCTTAATTTAGATGTATTGTTAAAGAAAATAAAGTTTATATTTTCAAATGGTTATTTGTATCATAAAACACAATTGTTTCTTTTAATTAACCAGTATAAAAAATACTCAGACGAAGAGATTTATATTGCACTGGACATATTAATCAATAATCGAAATGAATTTTTAAAGGATATGCTAGGTCGTATTGGGAAATTAGTAAATATAGGAGAATATTACATGTTTCAACCAATTGAGTTATATAATAAAAATATTCCATTACTACAGCGTAAAACCCCTATTGAATACGAAAACAATAAAATTAAACTAAGTATTCCAAAATCGGTATACAAAAAAAAAGGCGACGACAGTTCAATGTTAGATAATATTATAGAAAATTACAATTATTTAATCGGAAAAAACAATTCATTAAATACGCCAAACAGATTAAAGGTAAAAAAATACAAAGATGTCATAAACGAAATAACAAAACATTTTGGAATAGACGTTACATTATTGGCAATGTATACAATCCATCATATGATAGAAGAATTGCCTTATTTATCTAAAAAGCGTATATTGATAAACTACGAAACGATTAACGATAAAAAAATTATACAGGTTTTGGATGTATATTTTGATAAATATTATATTGGAACTGTAGATGGGAAAAAAGCGATTGCATTGCCCAACGAGAAGAGTCCCATTCGAAAATATAATTTTTTTGTGAAACAAATACTTCAATCAAAGAAAACTAAATGGGTAGAAGAAAGCAAGCGACTATCAATCCTTATTAAAAAGTTAATTGAAACATTTAAAGTATCACAATGGAAGGACAAATGGTTATTGAAGGACGGCAAGGAAAAAACAATCCACTTCTACGACACGTTTAGAGAAAGAATTGTAAGTAAAATAAAAGAATTGGGAGAGAAAACAAACAGCACTGGAAAACAATGTAGCGTTGGGCAAAGTAAAAAAGTAATATCGAAAAAATTAAAAGAGTTGGATCAAAACATACAAAAAAAATTAAACAAAGAAGGACAACCATTAATAATGAATAGTTTAAAAAAAATGTGTATTGCGATTACATTACTTTCTTACTATTTAACCTATAAACACAATGAAAAATATAATTATAATTTATTAGAAGGATTTTTATACGATGTGTACCTTTTACCAAAGATAGACTTGAAAAAACAAAATAAGAATGGTAATACAATATTTTTGATGTAATAAATTGATTTAATATAATAATTATAGTTAAATATAAAAATTTATATTTATACTATATAATGAAATCCGCAAAAACAATCAAGAAGGGGTCTATTTATACAAAATCAATATTGGTTCGGAAACTATACGTTGATTTTAAACACGTTAATAATTATTTAAAAGAACATATATTGGTCCGTTTAAAAGAAGAGTTTGAAGGGAAGTGTAGTAAAGAAGGATATATTAAAACAAACTCCATCGAGGTTATCACTCATAGTTCAGGTGTAATTGAAGGAAACAAATTATCGTTTGATGTATCATTCCAATGCTTGGTATGCCATCCCGTTGAAAATATGAAAATTAAATGCATTGTTAAAAATGTAACACGCGCTGGCGTACGTGCTGTATATTATAAAGAAGATGAAACCCCATTAGTAATGTTTATAGCAAGAGAACACAACGTTAAAAATGAACAGTTTAATCAAATAAAGGAAAATGATATTATTGTAGCGAAGGTAATCGGGATACGATACAAATTAAATGATGATCAGATATCTATTATTGGTGATTTGTCATCTACCAAGAAAAACAAACGTAATACAACAAAAAAAAACAATTAACTAATGATTAATATAATAAATATAAACATTTTTTCACATATACCATTATAATGATTAGTATGAGCGTTGTTGAAACGATAAATAATGAAAAATATACGACTGAACAGTTGAAAACATTAAAAAAAGTAATAGAGAAAAAAGATCAGATACACCATAAAAAGATTTTAGAAATTATTGTGAAGCACGATACCAACTTTTCTGAAAATAACAATGGAGTATTTTTGTCATTAAACAAATTACCAGTTCAAATTATAAAGGAAATAGAAAATTATCTAAAATACATCAGTGAACAAGAAAACATGTTAAATACGATTGAAAATACACAAGAAGTATTTGAAAAAGAATACTTTAATAAAACAACATAAATGCTTTAATGGTTATATATATATAAACTATGCACAGAAATACACATAGAAATACACATCGAAATAGGAACCGATATGGAAATAATCGAGTATACGATAATAAAAAACATAATAACAATCGGGTTGTTAACCATAGACCCGTATATACTCCAACAAATAACGATATAGAAGATTTATTGATGAACCTTAATAAATATTCACTAACTAATAAAAATATAATAAAATCATTTTGTTTTATTAAACCAACTCGAAAACCAGATGAACATATAGAAGAAGTCAAGTTAACCAAAAAAAAGGCTGATTATTTTTATCCACCATTGGAATGCAAAGACTCGTTGTTTTGGTGTTGGGTATCGCACCACTATGGTTTACAGGAATACGAATTAAATAAAAATAATCTATATAATTATGAAACCAATCGTAAATTTGAATATGTAAGCAGCATACGTAGTAATAAACCATTATTGAAGTTGCTGAAATTAAATAGAATACATCTAGAAGAAAAATTATTGGACGACAATGGCATAGATTTGGCACTGTTTACATTTATTTGTTTGGTTCATAAATACAATGTAGTTTATACGGACAATTATATGTATTATGAATATATCGACGAATTTAACAGTTCGTTTATTATGATTAATAAACGAAATAATAAATATGGATTGTATATCAAAGAGAAGGTTACGAACGAGTTGGTAAGTGATTTAAAAAAAAATAAATGGGTTGTAGATTCAATTACCAAACCTCTCCGTTCTGTAGGAAGTTATAAAGCCGTTGAAATAAAAGAAATCTGTAGTTTATTAAAAATAAATATTATGAAAAACGAAAAAAAAACATTTACGAAAAATGAACTATACGAAAAAATAAAACAACTTATTATGTGATTAAACTTACGATGAAGTGCGCGGAGGATAACAACATGATTATAAGTAATTTAATTATGTTAAAATTGAAATATATAAATTTAATAGAAATAATATTAAATTTATATATAATTTATATATATTAATGAGTAAAAATAACTTCTCAAAATCATTTACAGATTATTTAAGGACGTATACCGTGTCCAATCAAGCAACCGATGAATTTGAATTGCGGTTTGGAACCAATTACGCTAATAAAATCACACGCATTGATTTTGATAATGTTATCAAAAAACTAAAATTAAACAATTATACTTGTAAAACTCCCAATGGCCAATATCATTTAAACATACAAAACGAATTTTTAGATGAACGCACCGGCCGACTTCGAATGTCCAATATTAGAACAGAAATAAAAGGACTAATGAATATTAAATCCTATTGCAAAAAAAACACGTTTAATTTAGAAATACCAGAACCCTATGTATCGTTTCTACAAAAACAATCCAAAGAAAAGAGTGGGTCGGAACGCATGGTAGCATTGGATAATAAAGAATATGAATTCCGCGTTAATTATAAAACGGAAAATCGGTTAGCAGGAGAATACCCTCTAGTAAGAAACATGATTAACAATTGGAACAATAATAAAAAAACATTTCGTTTAATAAAACGATTTACGTTTAAAAAAGAAGGGATTCCATTCAAGTTTGATTTAAGCGTTTTAAGAACTTCAAAATGGAACTACCAAACCCGAAAATATACACCGGAATCTACTATTCAAAAATCCAACTTATTTAACAATCCAGAAACGTATGAGATTGAAGTTGAATTAATAAATGACGAAGCAAAAGCAATGATGCATTTAGATCTTAAAAAAGAATTAAATAAAGCAATCAAAATTATACTTTCGGGATTGCAACAAACCAACTACCCTATATCTTACACGGAACAAAAGGCGGTTGTATATAATTTTGTAAAACTAACCAATACAAGTGCCAATGAATCATTGTTTGCCAATGATAGAAAAGGACATTCTATGAGAAAAAATAGAAGAAATTTTATTGGTCCCTCGTCCATTACACTTGAAATGGAAAATGCTGCCCCTAAATTAGAAGATTTAACTATTCCGAATATTCACTCTGCTTACACAGTAACTGATAAAGCAGACGGGATAAGAAAATTACTGTATGTAGGTCAAAAAGGTAAAATTTACATGATAGACATCAATATGAACGTACAATACACAGGTTTGATAACCAAAGATAATGAATACTACAACAGTGTATTAGATGGCGAACATATTATTCACGACAAACATGGAAAATACTTAAACTTGTATACATGTTTCGACGTATATTTTAAAAAGGGAGAAGACTATCGATATTACCCTCTTATTTATCGTGATAATTTGTCGTTTGACGATAAGAAATACAACACCGGATTGTCTAGATTGGAAGTATTAAATAAGTTTGTGAAAGGAATGACTATTTTGTCTATCGTGAAAGATAAAAAACCATCCATGGATATTAAAGTAAAAACATTTTATTCCAATAGAAATGCTAAAAATGAAGAAATAAGTTTGTTTCGTTCTTGTAAAGAATTGCTAGATGGCATGGAAGATGGGTCTATGTTTGATTACGAAACGGATGGGTTGATATTTACGCCTATTGACAAGTCAGTTGGAAGTAGTAAATTGGGAGTATTGGAGTATCAAAAAACATGGAAGCATAGTTTTAAATGGAAACCTCCCCAATACAATACGGTTGATTTCTTGATAATCACTAAAAAAACCGAAACCGGACGAGACAAAATAAATCATATATTTCAGGATGGAACTGATATGGCTGGAAGCAATAGTCAATTGCTTCAATATAAAACCATCGAGTTGCGTGTAGGGTTTAATCCATCACAACACGGGTTTATAAATCCATGTCAAGATGTAATAGATGGTAATTATCCAGATAATATAACATATGACAACAGACAATACAAACCCGTACCATTCTTTCCAACCGAACCTAGTCCAAATTTTAACGTTCACTTATGTAATATACCATTATTAGATGGTAATATGTTTATTGAAGACAAAACTGAAGCGTTTCAAGATAAAACAATTGTAGAATTTAAGTATGTAAAAAGCAATGAAAAATATTGGCAATGGATCCCTATTCGCGTAAGACACGATAAAACAGCAGATTACAGAAGTGGAAACAAGAATTTTGGAAACGCGTATCATGTAGCAAATGGTGTGTGGAAGTCTATTCATAATCCTATTACTCGAGATATGTTAAGTGGGAAAGGGTTGTTTGATTTGGAAAACAGTGAAGTGTATTATAAACAATCGACTACGGAAACCAACACTCGTTCGTTGCGTGATTTTCATAACAAATATGTAAAACAGTTGCTTATTACACGGGCATCCAAAAACAAGGATACGCTTATCGATATGTCTGTAGGTAGAGCAGGTGATATGTGGAAATGGTACCAATCTAAGTTGGAATTTGTTGTTGGATTTGACTTGTCAAAAATGAATTTGGAAAACAGAAAGGACGGTGCTTGTGCTAGGTATTTGAAATTTAAAAGCAAGCATAGAAACGCCCCAAGTTGTTTGTTTATCACAGCTGACAGTGGTCATAATTTAAGAAATGGAGATGGTATATTAGAACCTAAAGGTAAGAAAATTATGGATGCAATTATAGGTAAAGGCAGTAAAGACAAGGATGTATTGGGGAAGGTAGTATATGAAAACCATGGAGTCGGTAGAGACGGATTTGACGTAGTATCCAATATGTTTTCATCCCATTACTTCTTTGAAAATGTTGAAATATTAAATGAATACCTTAGAAATGTCTCAGAGAATTGTAAAATAAATGGGTATTTTATAGGAACTTGTTATGATGGTGTTAAAGTATTTAATATGTTGAAAAATAAGGAATATCAAGAAAGTGAATATATCCTAGAAAATAATAAAAAGACATGGGAAATAAAGAAAATGTATCAACATGAAAAGTTTCCAGCAGACTTAACAGGAGTTGGTTATAGAATTGATGTTTATCAGGAATCTATCAATAAAGTGTTTCCAGAATATTTGGTGAACTTTGATTATTTTAAGGAGTTATTGGATTTATATGGATTTGCTCCATTGGACGCTGATGAATGCAAACAGTTTGGGGTATTTACGGGCGTTGACTCGTTTCAACGATTGTTTAACAAAATGGGAAATGATGTAGAGAATAGAGAAATATCTAAAAAACAAATTGGAACCGCGTTGGAGATGAGTGATAATGAGAAAAAGGTTTCGTTTCTAAACAATTACTTTATCTTTAAAAAGGTGCGCAATGTAGACGCAAGCAATGTATTTAAGATTCAAATGGATAAGGCAAATGATACCATTGATAAAACAAAAGAACGAATACAGAAAATGAAGGATACAACTATGGTATTGAAACGCAATGTTGTAAAGATGAAACGCAAAATACGATTGGTATAATAAACAAAAACAAAACAAAACAAAACAATATAAAATTAGTTACATAAATAATATAGAATACAAATATGTTATATTATTTATTGCCAGATTGCAATCATATATTAAAGTCCATAAATATAAAATTAAAATTCAAAGTATCAGAAGAGGAAAATGAGGTTTACTTAAGTAAAAGCATACACAAATACTTAAACAACTCCAAAGAATTAATAAATCAAAATTATAAAAAATGGGATATGATGAAAAAATACACCAATCCATACGAATTTATTCATAGTAATCTACCACATATGAATTATGCTATATCTAAAATCAAACCTGTATCCCGCGCTTATTTTAAATTAATTGAAATATACAAACATTTCAATATACTTGGTAATTACAACAGTTTAAAAAGTTTTCATTTAGCAGAAGGTCCTGGTGGGTTTATAGAAGCGACAGCATTTATGCGTTCTAATCCATTGGATACTTATTATGGCATTACATTAACAAATGAAGATGATTATAGTATTCCAGGGTGGAGAAAAAGCGAACATTTGTTTAAAACATATAAAAATATTGTTATTGAAAAAGGAAAGACAGGAAATGGTAACTTATATAATGTGGAAAATTACAAATACATGGCTCACATGTATAAAAATAGTATGAATATCATTACAGCAGATGGAGGGTTCGATTTTTCAAGTGATTTTAATAAACAAGAAAACAATGCTTTTCGGTTACTTTTTACTCAGGTAGCATATGCGATTGTTATGCAGAAATACAATGGGGTATTTATTTTAAAGATATTTGACGTATTTTTGAAAAGCACAACACAATTGATTTATTTATTAAACTGTTTTTATAAAAAAGTTTATATTGTAAAACCGAATACAAGTAGACACGCAAATAGTGAAAAGTATTTGGTGTGTAAATATTTTAAGTTTAGTGATACTTCATCGATTTACAACCGATTTCATGATATTTTGTATGTATTGGATAACATAGACTTTGATAAGTATGAAATAGCAAGTATATTAGATGTAGAATTAAATACCTATTATTTAAGTAGATTAAATGAAATCAACTCCATATTTACACAACAACAAATCGAAAATATAATGAACACTATTAAAATGATTCATTATCAAGACAAATCAAAAGATAAGATGGAACTAGTGAAAAACCAAAACATAAAAAAATGCATCCGATGGTGTGTAGAACATGGAATACCGTATTACAATAACTATACCCCTACTAATATTTTTTTGGTGAATAAAAGTTGAGATAAGTTTAGGTATAAATTGATTAAAATTTTAAACTTATTATTATTTATTAAATAAAAATAAGTAACCAAAATGAGTAGTATATTAAAAGAAACTATGATGCAAATGAAATATAGGACCTGTTTTAGTAGTATAAGTCAGAATGGGTATAAATTGGATATCCTTAAAAGTGGAATGCAGAAATATTTAAGGAGAAAGCAATTTGGCGATATGGTCTGGTGTGCTTATGAGATATATAAGTTTGAACTGTATGCCTGTACTGAGAAACAACAGAAGGCTTGTAATGCTATAATTACTAATCTTATTAATAGGATTATAGTAATGATGGATGAAGAACTGTTGTTTGCTGAGACGGAACGATATATTGTTTTAAGGGAAATGATTGAAAAGTTTCAGGAGAACAGGAAAAGTTCTGGCGAAACTCTTATACTAATGTGTAAGTGTTTGGTAGAAGGTCGTATTTCCAGAAGAAACAGTGACCTTAGAAGTTGGTGGAGTCACCGTATTATTAATGAGGACTATGGATTGGACGATACTGTTTATTTTGAAAGATTTGTGGAGTGTTTTGAGAGAAAAGATGACGAATGTTTTAAATGGATGTTTAAAATATTTAAGGGAGAGAAAAAAGGAGATACAGTAAGGTATAGGAGGAAAGATAATATTTATATGGTATGGGAATATTTGTTTGATACTGAAGTAGTAAAGGCGAATTCTGTATATAAGAAGGTAATGGATTATAAATTAAATGAATTCTTTAAATTAGGAAGAGGAGAAAGGTTTATGTTCCTGTGTTCTTGTATTGATATGGCGATGAAGTGTAATACTCCAGAAGACAAGAGTAGGGAGATACTAAGTAATTTACGAGAATTATATGTACACGGACGATGGATCGACGCTGATTTGTTGAAGAAATGCAATGAGTATATACAGATTGATGATTATTGTATTGATATGCATACTAGTCAAGGTCGCAAGATGGGTAAAAATAAAGCAGATTTTGCGAAGGAAGGGTGTGTAGTAGTAGATGAAGATAAGGAATTTTATGTAAGAGAATGGAGAGACTACTATATACAAGAGAAACTAGACAATCCCATTAAGATTAGAAAAAAGAAGTCCCTTAAAAACAAAAAAACAAAGAAAAAGGAAGAAAAGAAAAAAGAAAAGAAAAAAGGAATTGATAAATTTGTAGTTAATGTGAAAAGTGTAAAGGCAAAATCAGTTAGTCAATTGAAAAGAGAGGAGAAGACTAAAAGGATAAAAAAAATGAGACCGACACCTGTCTTTAGTGAGTTAGAAGATAAGTTGCCAAAAAAAATGTGGCTATGGATGGATAGCACTCAGAAATTGTGTGGGAATACAACCTGTGGAAATAAGGTAATGTGTTTTAAATATAAGGATACAATTTGGAAGGAGTCCAGGAAGAGTATGAACTATAACAGGGACTATTGTGTATTGGATAAATGCAAACCCTTCTTTGGACTGAATAGTATTGGAATGAAAAGAATATTGTCTGATTTTAGGGTAGAAAAGATATCTAAAGAAACAAAATATTGGGCCGATAATTGGGAAGTGACGGTGAATGGTGAAAAAGAAGGTCATGTTGTTTATTGTGTAATGGATGAGATTACTCCAGGGACAGAGGTCGGAAAAATGAAGGCAGAATTACTTAATGACAGGAGATTACTCAAGGAATTTGCTAAGATTGGAATAGTAAGGGGGATATTTAGAGTGAGTGATTTTAATGGTAGAAATGTTTTGGTGAAGGAGGTAAATGGGAGGAAAGAATTGGTAAGTATTGATGAGGGAGATATTGGTAAAAGAGTTGATATAATTGGTAGAAAAAATAGGTGGCTTATGAATGCTTTGAATAAGGATAATGGTATTGTCTATGAGATTTTGAATGAAGTAGATACTGCCTGGAAGTTACACTCTGAAATGATATCTAGTATTATGATGGAGTATAAATTTACAAAAGAGTTGTTTGAAGAAGTGCGTAAAAATTATAATAATCTGTTGAGTGATTTGGTCGGTGAAGGATTTCAAGAAACGGTTGTATAATTAATAAATTAATATAATTATTATTATTAATATAATAATAATTATTTTTTAATTAATATTATATTTCAAATGTTTTACGAGTTTCGTGCGTTGGTGATGATGTATTATTATTGTTTTTATTTTGCATATTAAACAACTCCAATCTTAATTCCTGATTTTTACGTATTTCATTGTTTTCTTCTTCTTCTTCTTCAGTTTGCTTATCTTCGTTAATTAAATCGTTACAGCAACAAATAACTTTACAGCAACAGCAGATTTTATCTATCTGTTCTTTGTATCCGCAAAATATGTAGTCATTTACAAAATCATCGAGTATATCGTTGCATATCTTTTTAATACAACAATTCCACGTACACTTACATATTACCAGAGCAGCAAAACCAACTAAGCTAATAAATGAAATAATAACCCATAATGGGGTATTATTTCTGTCATGGTTTCTAGTACAGTTACATACCATCGAATAATTTAAATCATCTTCGCTTCTAATTATATGTTTATCAATATATCTGTGCTTATAAATAATCTTATATATGATATTTGTCTTATTGATGATATTTGTCTTATTGATGATATTTGTCTTGTTGATGATATTTTCCTTCGTAATATATTCAATATATGGAACAGTGTGATGTCTTAAATGAAACATATAAGATATTGATTGGTACGCAAATCTTCCCGGAGAGGTCTGAGGTATCCATGTAACATTCGATATATTTGGACAAGCATAAAAACGACATGTATCTATATTTTTTGGTCGCAACACATAATCAGCATACCTTGACAGTACATTACATCTACCTGTTTTCTCATCTATACATTTTTTTTTACATTCTGGTAATGTTGCTTCTATATAATCCGTGTTATTAATCATTATGGTAGGACAATTTGGTCTTTTTCCATAATTATCACTTCTTCTTAACCATAAATAATTTTTATCAATATTCGTTTTGTATCTATTAATACAAGATTCGTCACAATGAGCAGAATAATACGGTCTACCACCATTTTCATTATTCTTTCCAGAACAAAAAACATTATTACGATAATGATTAATGCATGTTATCTCGTAATCGGGGCCATCGTCGGTAGTATAGTAATAATGATTCATCTCTTCGCCTAATGAAATAGTATAATAAGCACAATTCCTGCACATTAATGAAAAAGGGTCGTCCCATGATGCTGTATGCTGACAACATGATTCCGCGATTGTATTTAGTTCAGGAATATATCCACTATTTTTTGTAAAAACAGGAACAACAGCATTAAACATACAGAATAATTGTAGAAAAAGACTATAATTAGAATTATTTTTCATTTGTTATAGAATTCTTATAAAAATAGTTACAAAATTAAACTTATATTTTACAGTATAAATATGAAATAAATTGATTTGAAATAAACACAATATGAAAATGTAATATTATATTTAATTATTGAAATGGAAAATCATAAAGTAATGCCTTCATCGTCCGTTGTTGAATCACGACAATTAATCAAAAAACAGGAAGTATTAATCAACAAATTAGTTGTTCGAGTGGAAACACTAAAAAAAAAGTATAAATTCCTAAAAACAAAGTACACTGAATCCCAAGATAATCTTAACTTGTCTAATGAAGAACTAGAATTGTATAAATCATATTGTAAAGACGTAACCCATATGAAATGGGATTAATATTTCAAACTAACAGGCAATAATAAACATAAATTGAAATAAAAACATAACTTTTTATCAAGTTAATATGACAACCATAATAAAGGTACATTATTGATATTTGATATTTGTGACTATTTAAATAATGAGTGAAAACAAACCAATTCAACTTGGACTATGTTGCTTAAACACCGTTTTAAGACAACAGAAACCAACTGTATTTTCGTCCAGAAAAATGATAATTCGTTCTATAAAAGAAAGGGGGATAGACGAATTAAAGGATAAAATTATACAAAACCTAAAAGATACACTTACATTGATAGACTTTAATGAAGAAAATGGTATTAAGGTGTTCCGATTAAGTAGTGAAATGTTTCCACACAAAAGCAATCCCAAGGTGGAAGATTATACATTTGACTTTGCGAAAGATTTATTAACACAAATTGGGGAAAAAGCACGACAATACAATCAGCGCATCACATTTCATCCAGGACAATACAATGTGTTGGGTTCTCCAACACCAAATGCTGTAAAACATACAATATGTGACTTGGATTATCATGCAACAGTTCTCGATTTAATGGGAATGGGTAAAGATTCTGTAATGGTAATTCATGGGGGAGGTGTATATGGTAATAAAAGGGAAGCCATTGCTCGATGGTGTGAAACTTATTTATCTCTCCCCTCGCATATTAGAAAAAGATTGGTATTGGAGAATTGTGAGAAATGCTTCTCTATTGTGGATTGTTTGAATATTTCAAAAAAGGTCGGTGTTCCCGTTGTGTTTGATACCCATCACTTTAATTGTTATATTAAACTCCACCCAACCCAACTATTTTACCAAGCAAGTTTCTACATACCTTTAATATTACATACTTGGAAGAGGAGGGGTATTAAACCAAAATTCCACGTCAGCGAACAAGGAAGTGGTAGATGTGGTCATCATAGCGATTACATTGAAAAAATACCAGACTACTTAATGGAAATTCCTAAAAAGTATGGTGTAGACATAGACATAATGATCGAAGCGAAAATGAAAGAACAGGCAATATTTAAATTGTATCAAAAATATCCCAATTTAAATTGTAAAATATCAAAGAAATTATAATAATATACAAACAAAAATCAAATAGGTTTTTGTTTTTATTTTAATTTTTATCTAACTTGTGGGACGCTGTCTTCCTTTTCCTAAGGTTGGACTACTAATAACTTTTAATTTATATTTTTTTTTAATTTCTATTTTTCTAAACTCTTGATCCAGTTTATGTATAGTGTAAGATAATTTACTGGAAAACATCTAAATTACAATATTTATATTATAATATCAATTATTTTTAATGTTTTTATCGTAAATACAAATCAATTTAAATTATTTTTTGTAAGTATATTTATTTTCTGTAGTATTTCTTCTGCTGTAAGTATGACCATTTACATAATTATTTCTAGGAATAACATAATTGTTGTACCGACGTCTTAAATTCATTGTAGTATGCGATACATCACGTTCAACATCATTATCTATATCCATGTCTACCCCTACAGTTTGTCTTCTGCGTGGGCGTTCTACATGAATACACCGACAAACGGGACATCGCTGGTCTCGAGCCAACCATTTGGATATACACAAATTATGAAAACTATGGTTACATACCAATCGTTTTCTATTTTTGGATATCATAGATAAACAAATAGAACATTGGTCCGGGGTGTAAAAATAATTATGAATGACATCTTTTTCATCCAATTGTTTTGTTAAATTTGAATTTTCAGGTGAAATAGGAGGAGATATGTAATCTGGCATACCATCTTCTTGCAATCCAGAACGACGCGCAAGTCTTGATTGCGCAATAGACATCATTTTAATAATATCTATTGTTTTAAATGTAAATTCCCCATACTGTCCTTTTGCTGTAAGGGAACCTTTACAATATTCATCATTATGAGTATGTATAGTAAAATAATAATTACCATTGGGCAACACGTTACCATTAACATCACATATAGAAGTTGGACAACTAATGGTTGTCTTTATTTCACTACTATAAACCGCGTTCTTTTCTGATATTGATTGTTGAGTTTCTTGTTGAGTTTCTTGTTGAGTTTCTTGTTGTTGTTCCATTTTAAGATAAAAAGATTATATTATAACGTTTTTAACTTTATAAAAAGTTTTTGAATTGATTATCGGGTAATATAATAACCATATTTAAACAAATACTTCAGGTTGATACATTGACCAATCTTGCTTTATAAATTGTATTGTTTTTGTCAAGGTTGCTTTTACAAATCGATGTGTATAAATATCTAAATGCTTGTCGATAGAGTCATACAATTCTTCTTGTATTTCTTCCATACATATTGTTTTTAGGTGATCTGTTCTGGTCTTAACTTTTTTTTTACGTTGTTTATTCAGTTCTTTCATATTCGAATAATAACTTGCCAAATACGTATTGATGCGGTCGTCAATTTGAGCCAAAGCATGATATACAAATAAATCAATATCGTTTGTTTCTAGAAAACATTCAACTGTTTTTTCTACAATAATAGAATATGTCCCGTTTTTGTTGATAAAATACTTGTTGTAATTTGTATGAATCAATAGATTAAACAAAATAGGAAATATAAAACAAGCACCGTAATTATCGTATGCCTGAAGATTGATTCCTAAATAATTGTGCTGTCTTGTTAAATCATAACATACATGTGTTTTTACCTGATATTCACGATTGTATTGATTCAATGCTTTTACAAAAGCATTGTTTACGATGAAATCGATCGACTTGTCAAATGTTGTTTTTTTAATACTATTGCGTTTCCTTCCAATTGGTTTTTCATGAAAGTTTGTATAAAGCAATGATCCACCATGTGAATTAATGTAAAACATATTGTATGTTGATGTAGAGATTCCTTTTATGGTTTTTGGGTGAAATATTAATAAGGTTGAATGTGTAACATGAGTATTTTCGTCATGTTCGTATATGTATTTTTCCAAACTTAATGTAACTGTAATTACATGACCACATTCCATGCGTTCACTTATATAATCAATCGCCGGTTGAGAATATACTTCGCCATTTTCTAAAAACTCAACCGTTTGACGTGCGAAGTGTTTGCGTTTATTAACAGACGATTTATAAAGGAATTTATTTATATCAATACTCATATAACACTGTGATATACTAACGTTTTTTTCAGCAGCACAGTATTTATTTAAATTGTGAATTTGAGTATAATACTGTGTGTTGGGATCTTGTGATGAAAACCCATAACGATAAGCATCTTTAAATATTGTATTAAAAGATGATCGTTTTGGTTTGATTTGGTTTAATGATATAGTAGAGTGATTCATGGCTTATATTACGTTATGGTTGTATAATTTTGTGTGGTTGGTCTTTTCTTTTCAATTTTAAAATGGCATTTGTTAATTGCACGAGTTTTTGGTTCCATTTCTTCGGTCTGTACAACTTGATGAATTTGCGATAGTTCTAGCTAAAGGTAAACTATCGTGTAAACATTTAAAATTATCTTTACAATCAAAACTATAAAATCTCGATTGCATAGCAGTTGTATTGTTGTATTTTAAACGATTTATTCTTGATTTTTGACTAGTTGCTCCATATTTTCTATTGGTATGGTTTGAAAACTTATATACAAGAGTAGAACATGGTTCTACTTTATTATTGGATGGGTCTTGATTGGTTGAAAAAAATACATTTGATACATCAGTTGTTCCATATAAATTTCCAGACGTATTTTTTTCATAAACCATTGCTCGTTTATACATAACGTTGTAATGATCAAAAATGAAATCGTGCTGTGGTATTCCATTTTTATTTAAATAATTACGAATGGTTGGGTCGTAACAAAAACAGTTTCCGTCTCCAGCAGCAAGGGACATTGGGTCTTTTTGAACCTTTACATTTGTATCACACGGACCACAATTACTTTTTTTTCTTACGTGGTTGTATGGCATACGGAATGGTGTTGCGTTACAGTTTGTTCGCGTAGTGTTTATATTAGGGTTATTCTTCGTCAATTGATGAGGATTTTCATTTTTAGGAGCGTATTTATTGTTAAAAATATTCATAGTGTACATCATATTTACTTTGGACGGTTTATTTATATATAACCTTTAAATTAAAAAACACATTTTATTTTATCTATTAAAATGTATTGTATTTGTATTATTTCTCTTATTAAAATCGCGCACATCCATTGTTGTACGGGTAAGCACCCATAACACGATGTTTCGCTGTATTTTGTGGACAATTCGCATCCGTACTTTCATTATAACTTCCCGTAAATCGTTGTTTGTCTCCTACATATACACCCGTACATTTGGTAGGATCATTACTACATATATTTGCGTTTGTAATTGTATCGTATTTTAATCGTTCTAATCGACCTCCGCTGGTCACAGCACCTTGTGTCATAAATTTCTTGTTACTTGGATTAAAATGCGTTTTGTTACATGTAGAATCACAGTTACCGGAGGTGCTACTTGTTAATGTAGTTCCTTTTGCGTAGGAACGCTCCTTAGGTAATTTTTGCTGGTACGTAGCAAATCGCTTGTTTTTTAAATGCTCTCGGTAAGAGTAAGAGTAGGGGCGATTGTTTGGTTGTTGACCTGACTTAATAACACTGGCTCGACTTCTAGTATTAGTTGGACAACTGTTTCTATAAACAAAGTCATTTGGAATTAAACTTATGGTTTCTACCTTTGATTTAGAGGTGGTTGAGCAACAAGATATATCTTTATATTTCAACATTATATATAATACATATACACATTTTATTATTTTAATTTACAATAACTATATTGTTATGATGTATTACGCAAAAATATATTTCTAAATATAAAGTATATGAACGTACACATTTTATTAATTATATTTTTCTTATTTCTTATCATAAATCACATATTGTTCAGTATTGTTTTTCCAAACGTAGAATATATGATTGAAGGAATGACTTGCAATCCCAATAAATCTTCCAAAGAATCTGAGTGTTTTAAAAAGAAAATGAGTGACAGTAGAAATATTCTAATTAACGTTGAAACTACTATAAAAGACTTGATGAAAAAGGTCAAAACATTAATATCCACTAGTAAAAAGCAAATGGATAAAATAACACAAACTAAGAAAAACATCGCGAAACTTAAAAATTCGGAAGAAGGGCGTGGGGTGGATAATAGTGATGCTTGTAAGAAACACCCTGAAGCATGTTAATTAAATTATTTTCCCTGTAGGATATATATATGTTAATTGAATATACTGTAAAACTATTAATATTTTTAATTTTGGTATTATTTATAAGTCAACTAAATAATATTTCGTTGTACAAAATTACAAATTGGGTTAAACCATCTACAAAAGAAGGGTTGGATGAATGTTCGCAAAATGAAAAAGATGAACTATACAAACAAAAAATAAAAATTAATGAGGTAAAAGATAGTGCATCTAAGATAAGGAGTAGAATTAAGAATTTAGAAAAAGAGATTCAAAAAAACGAACAAAGTATAAGTGAAAATGAAGGTAAACTTAAATCAGTAGTCGAAAAATCAAAACAAGAACAAAACAAAGCAGTTAAACAGAGTGAATCAATCAAATATTAATTCTAAGTTTACATAACATATTATAGTTAATAACAATATAGGTTATGTTTGATGCGTCATGATTATGGAGACTCATATGTTTCAGGTAAATTGTCCTCATATATTTCTTCTATTTGAATCTGCATTTGTCGCTGTCTTTGCATTTGTCTCTGTAGGCGTCTTTGTTGTTCTTGTTCAAAGTCATCTTCTTCCACATAATTTCTCAACGAAAAACTATTGTCTATGTCTAATTTAAATAGTATTGAATTGTGTTTTTTTAATAAAATTTTATAAAAAACAGGGTCTAGAAATATGTAAATAGTTGATATGGTAACAAAAATAGTTAACCATGAAATATTATCCATAGATATTTGATATAGTAAAGGGTATCTAAATAAAAAAAAGAAACAAAATATCTTGTCCTTTATTAATAACTTAAAATACTGTTTTTTTCTATAAACAAACTTACAAACATATATAAGATAAAGAAATACAAATAAAATACTTTGTGCATATAAAACCATATTGTAATACATACAGTATGATAACCCGGTGGATGTGGGGTTTAAATCAATATATCTAATTAAAGAATTATTGCTCCCAAATACCGTTTTAAGAATTATATTTGAATTAACATAATCAATCTGAGACATTACATAACTAAACATCAACGGTAGTATATGAATCATCGCAATAAGAAAACATCCGTTAATCTCGACTTGTGAATGAAATTCATAAGGATATTGATGTTTAAATCTATATTTATATCTACACTCCATACATATTTCAAAAGCAGGATTATTCATGTTTTCATATCTCCATCGTTCCAAACAAGAATTATGTACATGTTTACTGGTACCTTTACATCTACAGGGCCATATAAATTGATTTTCAACGGTTTCTTCTTCAAAACATATTCTACATTCATGTTCCTCAATATACGGTTGAATATGTATATCAGGTATTGTATACTGAGACTGGTTAATTTTAGGGGATATAATTGTATTGGTATTTGATTCGCAACATTGTTCTTTGATAACTTGGTTTATTATATCATTCATAATATTATGTATAATTTCAATCGTTTTATCATGTAATGGTGGTATCCGGTTATATTGTTTATATTTATATTTGTTTTTAAGTTTAATTAATTCGTTCATTGATACAATTAATAAGTAATATAATTTTATATTGTTATTATATAAATGAGTTTTACAGATTTAACTAATAATAAAAATATAAATGAAGAGTTTGTAGGTAAGATAGTAAGTAAATCACAATCTGATATGGGAAATAACAAAAAAAAAGGAGGAGCAAGTGTTATGGGTCGCGATTTTAACTATTCTTCTGCTATACGAACACCAAGTGAATTAGGCATGAGTCCTAGTGGCAATATGAGTGCTCTTGCGGCAGATATTGCTGGTTTAATTAACTATACTGAAGTATTGGTATCAGGAACAGGTCGGGCTATCAAAGGAAAATTAGGAAATCAGTATTTTTTAAAAACACTTGCTAAATGTAAATTAGGAGGACGAGAAGTAAGTCGTTATTTATACATAAATAATGTCCCTACTGGAAACATTAAAATTGGCGGAGTATCAATGACTGGTGGTAGAAGCAGTATGAGAGGACTAGTTCCGGGAATGATGGAAAATATTGGAAAAATCAATCCATTGGCTATGTTTCAAGCATTTTCAGAAGGAACTCCGAAATGTATTCGCTGTCCTAAAAACGTATGTCCTGTGACAGAAGGTCCTTCCAATATGCCAATTTCTAAAAGCGATTATAAAGAAGTAAAAGAATCGTTTCAAAATATTAACAATACATTGAAATTAAACCATTCCATAATAGACCAATTTCGTGAAAAAAACGAAACTAATAATGATATTATTAACACATTAACTAATAATAAAGTAGCCGTATCTTACAATTTTGGATTGTCTTTATTGGCTGCTTATATCATGTATAGTGTTCTTAGTAAAAAATGAGTCTCCTTTGTGTATCAATAATACTGCTAAAATATAAAAAGCAGAACCTATAAATAAATGGAAATATAGATCTGGTGTGTAATCAATCTTAAAAAAATTTAATAAAAGTTGATGAGGAGAGTAAGTTCCAACGGGTATCAATCCCCAAAATATTGCGTTTAATAATAAAAAGGATGCAATTGCTATAATTAACATATATATTCGTTATTAACTTAATATATGTTATTTTAATTATTTTAACTTAATAATTTCTGTATTATCTAACTTATCGCAGTCGTTTAATCGTTTTCTTTTTCCTATTTATTTTGTTTCTATTTTTTCCTTTACTTTTTCTAGTAATGCTTCTACTACTGCTTCTACTACTGCTTCTGCTTCTACTATTGCTTCTGCTATTGCTTCTGCTATTGCTTCTGCTATTGCTTCTGTTTAAAAGATTGTAAAAACTATTCAATAATTTCCTTTCTTTTGGTAATGATTCTACCTGGTTATTTTGAATGTATTCTATACGATCCATTATTTCAGCAAATGCACTTATATACGCGGGACCATCATAGTCAAAAATATTAGACATTATATAATATTCATATATATTATTGTTGATTTTGGAATATTATATATTGATATGGGTTATAATTATGATATTGCGTAATTAAATACGTTTATGAAGTTCCAATGCGACTACGCCACCAGATAATTGGGCAATAATATAAGGCATCAAATCTTCTTGGGATAACTTACCACCTAAATACATCGCAAATGAAACTGCTGGATTGACATGTCCACCCGAAATATCACCAATTACTAAAATAATCAAAATAAGAGCAAGACCAATTGCGATTGGTTGTCCAGTTGCTAAAATCGTATATACAAGAGTTAGGGTACCAATAAATTCAGCAATAAATTTATTCATTATATATTACCACAACATAATATCTTACAAAGGCATTATGTTATTGTCAGAAAGTATATTTATTGATTATCGTTATCGTTATCATGTATGAATTATTTACTTTTGATTTACAGACAACCCGCTAAATGTCATGTTAAAGTACGTTCGTTGACTGCTATCTCCACTATTGGAACCTACATTCTGTATAGAACTTCCTGCTTTATGTCCAAAAAGAGTGGGTGTTTTGCTTTCGGAATCAACATATTGTGCCAAACGCCGTTGGACATGTTTCATCATCGCAACTCGACTAGAACCATCGTTGGTTGGTCCTTTTGTAGTGTATGAATTTATAATTTTACTAATATTACTCATTTATATACTAATAATATAAAATAATTATTAACCAAATGTAGATTCGCCACAATAATGTATATATAAAAACCCATCCTTATCTTGTGCTTGGTCATATACTTGCTGAATGTGTAGTGAAGTTGGAACCAATCCGAGGTTTTCCACAAATAAATAAATGGATTTATCTGATGAAATTCGGATCCTTTTTCGAATAACATACATAAATTCTGCCATGGTAATATCATTCGGAACTAAATATTTACTTCGATCAATATCTGGTATTTCGCTATATCCCTTATGTTTTTCCACTATAATTGGGACCTTTTCAGGATACTTCTTTCGTATTCTGTAAGATTCGTCCAATCTTTTATAAAAATTATGCTTTTTTTTAAACTTAAAATTTCCCATCTATACTATATCTTATTAAAAATAATAAAAAATGTCTAAATATTTTATATTATATATTTATTGTTATTTGATTATATGGCGTTATTGTTAATCGCATTATATTACTCTGTAATTATCCTAGGAGCGATGTTCATGGATATCAGTTCTTGAAACAATAATTTACATGAATATGGTAACAGCACCCGTTTAAAATCAACCTTGTTTTCACATGTATTACAGTGGTGTATGTTTTTCTCTTGATTAAATACTGCTATTAAACCACACTTGTTACATGTATGAACTTCAAACTTATCACTTGCTCCATATATTCTATCTCTGGTAAATGCGCTTGCTCCATGACTTATCATACAATCTCTCTCCATTTCTCCAAATCGAAGACCTCCATCACGCGCACGTCCTTCTGCCGGTTGTCTTGTCAATACAACCATTGGTCCAATACTTCTACTATGAGTTTTATCATTCACCATGTGTTTCAATCTCTGATAGAATACAGGTCCGACAAATATACTATTTTCAAGTTGTTCTCCAGTCATACCATTATACAAAATTTCATTACCGTGACGTTCGTAACCCAATGTTTGTAACTCTTTGCATATATCTACTACATGATGTTCATTGAAACTAGTTCCGTCTCCAAATAGACCCAATTGTAATAGTACTTTTCCCATTACAGTTTCTTTCAACTGTCCAATAGTCATCCGTGACGGAATGCAGTGTGGATTAATAATAATATCTGGTGTTAACCCATTCGCACTAGTAGGCATGGATTCATGTGGTAAAATCAATCCAATTGTTCCCTTTTGTCCATGGCGACTTGAGAATTTATCTCCAATAGTAGGTACACGATAGGTTCTGGTTCTGATCTTCGCAAATGTATAACCATCTCCATTACGATTAATGTAATTTTTATCTACATATGTATTTTCTTTTGTTCTAAATACCTTACTTTGGTCTCTGTATTTAATTAATTTGGTGTGGTCGTTTCTGTTTTCTTTTATTGGAACAACCTTTCCAATTATAATATCTCTGTTTTCAAGCAGTGTGTTTTCTGGAACAACCCCTTGGTTGTTAAGTTTGTTGTAATTGGCAAACTTCATGCCTTTAGTTTTGGTTTTGTCTGCTTTACATCGTATTTCTTCATCTCCCTGTATCTTTTTGTCTTCGTCTTTTTCAGTATGGTACAATGTTGCTGAAAACAACCCTCTTTCCAAACTACTTTTATTGAATATAATACTATCCTCCTGGTTATACCCCCCATATACTCCAATCGCAACAATAACCATACACCCCGAAGGTATTTTGTGTAAATTCATTATATTCATGATACGGGTATCTACCAGTGGTCTTGTAGTATATGTTTGGACGTATGCTGTTTTATCCATTCTTGCTCTAAAATTAGAGACGTACATTCCCATCGCTTGCTTTCCTTGCGCACATTGATATGTATTTCTAGGAGATTGATTGTGTTCAGGAAATGGAATACAACTTCCCAATAATCCAAATATACTACTACTGTGTATTTCACAATGTGTTTGTGTTCCAGATTCAATTAATTTGCTTTGACTGGTAGCAATATAACTTGAATTTTGTTCTGCTGGATCAATATATTCGATAACTGAATCTCCATATTTACTATTTATTAGCATGTCATTCCAATCGACTTTTTTCTCATGTACATCGTCTAGTAATTTACGATTGTTAAACATAAGTGTTTTGCCATTTTTAACTTTGTAAACCGGTCTAGTAAGGCGTCCAGCGTCGTTACATATTTGTATTTCTTTGTTTTTATAATCAAACACAATGCTGGTAAATATGTTTATTTTACCATTGTATTTGCAACTCTTTAAATAATTATATGTATCTATGACCTTTTCTGGTTCAATTATACCAATCCAGTTACCATTAACAAATAACTTTACATGTCCGTGTAATTCAAGTGGATTTTTGGTTTCAATAGGGATGTATTTGTTTTTCAATACGTTATAAATCGTATCAATATTGGAACGAATTGTAATATGTGTCATGTATCCAAGATTTTTAACTACACCAACACCAGCCCCTTCAGGACTTTCTGCCAAACAAATAAATCCCCATTGTGTATTGTGTAGTTTTCTAGGAGGAATTAGTTTTCCACTTTTATCAATTGGAGTATTTACCCTTCTTAAATGACTAAGCGAAGATATATATGTCAATCTACCCAATACTTGAGCAACACCACTTTTGTTGGAATTTGTATTTTTAATTCCAAAATCACCAGTTGCTAGTGCTCTCTTAATTCCATTTTCTATCGTTGTAGACTTAATAATCTTATATACATTTGTATTGTTAATGATATTTGTGTAACTATAAGTTGATTTCCACGAACCATTATTGATTTCTCGTATTATCTGTTTAGTCATATCTTTTACTAATTTATTAAAATAGTTTCTAAACAAATTATTCAATAATACTCCGGCTAAATCCAATCGCTTATTTTTATATGAATCCCTGTCCCCACATTTTTTCCATCCCAACGATGTTTGAATTAATTGGTTTGTCATGTATCCTAGAAAATACAATCTTTGTTTAGATGAATCACAATGGGGAAATAAATCATTTGTCAATACATTTGTTGTAAAATTATACTTCATTTTATACCCTTCTTCTTTATCCATATTGATTGGTGTAAACATGGCATAATTAACAATAAACTTAATAGCATCTTCTTGCGTTATACATTCACTTGCTTCCATTACGGATGCTTTAAGAGCATAAATAAAACTGGTTTTTCTAGATTCGTCAATATTTAATACAATGTATTCGCATATTTCCTTATCAGACATTACGCCCAAAGCACGAAACAATATAAACAATGGAACCGGTTGTTTTATACGTGGTATTTGTATGTAAATTGAATGACCGCTCCCATTGCTTTTCGCTGCTATCATCATGTTTATTTGCTTTGGTGATATACATTTGTCTTTTGGAATCGACTTAATTTCAGCCAACCAAGACCATTTGTTGTTATTTTTCTTAATATTAAAACACATTACTTTATTTTCACACGCCCTTTCTTGTGCTAATATTGTTTTTTCGGAACCACTGATAATAAAGTAACCTCCTGGATCGAATCTACATTCTCCTACAAGGTCAGTGTGAAGATGCTTGTATTGGGTAAGAACGCATATTTTTGACTTTAACATGATTGGCATTTTACCAATGTGAATCTTCGGTAGTTTTTTAAAGTGAGTTTCTATTTGTTGTAGATTTTCACCATACCTTACCTTAATTTCCATATTTAAATCCAACGTCATTGTTGAAGCATATGTAAAATTACGCAATCTTGCTTCTTGCGGAAACATTATTTTTGTAGCACCGTTGTTTTCATGAATTTCTGGACGATACATTTGGAAATTTGAAAATGTAATAGTAATTTCCAATTTGTATAATCCAGTGGATAAATCTTTGTCGTTTTCAGAACGGACTGTAACTGGATTAAACATATTAATAGTATTAATCAAGTCCTCGTCGATAAAATGATTATACGACTCTAATTGATGACGAACTAACTTGCCCAAATGATCATTCTTAAAATAACTTTCAATAACCTTCCAATTTAACTCATTGTGTTCATCCATGATTTCATCCTTACTTGGCACTGAATTGCTTTGTTGTTTCATGTCTTTATTTTCCATTTGTTGGTTTGCACTAGTTTTGTACATTTTACTTTTTTATATTTTGATTTTCACACATTCAATTTTATGTATAAATCCAGATCTATATACCGTTAATTTTTTGGGTAACATTATTGTATTTCAATATATATATGAAATCAAACAATAATAAATCGCCAAATAAAGGTACAACAAAAAAGAAAAATGATAATAAACCACCATCTATTTTTGATATCTCTCTTACATTTCTAGAAAATACCCCGATTTTTAATAATAATATAATTTCTCCAATTCCATTCCCGCATAATGATTTGGAAAAAACAGTAGACGAATTAATTAATGAAATTTATAGAGATTTTGATGATATATTGAACGACACTTATATAAAACAACGCATTCTTGATCAGTCGTATAATGATTTGCTTTTAACCGATAGTACCCCTACATTAAATAAACAATCTTTTTCACACAATATTAAATACAAACAAGATAATTACCTTATAATGAATAATGATGCAAATGATACTAATAGAAATAATGTTATAAATAACCCAAATAAGGTATCAACTTACTCCCATAAAAACAATAAGCATCCTATATCGTATTATTTAAATAGTTATAATTACAATCATCATAAACAACGAAAAACTTGTGATGTAAATAAAACTCTTACCAATACATTATTGGATATCAACCAAAATTACGATGATTTTAACGTAAAAAATCATCACTTTTTAAAAGCGTCATTTGTCCCAAGTATACCAACACCGTTAGTTGTTAAAAAAGAAAAGATACATATAAAGGTTACATTGAATACCATTGCTGACTTAATAAAATTAGCAGACGATTATCCATTATCTCCTAATGTAGAATACAACATTGATATGGAAGCAATTCATTTTATTCGCCCTGATGTGGTGCGTTTAAATGATATGATAGGGATGCATAATTTAAAAGAAAATATACTGGACCAAATGTTATATTTTATTCAAAAATTACACATTCACAAAAACCAAAATGTTAATAATGAATTTATGCATACCGTTATTTATGGTCCTCCTGGAACGGGTAAAACCGAAACTGCTCATATCATAGGTGGGATTTATTCAAAACTAGGTATTTTAAAAAACAATGTGTTTAAAAAAGTAACGCGCGCTGATTTAATAGCGGGGTATTTAGGACAAACCGCTATAAAAACAACTGAAGTAGTAAAAAGTGCAATAGGCGGGGTTCTTTTTATCGACGAAGCATATGCATTGGGAAATACCGAAAAGAAAGATTCATTTGCCAAAGAATGTATTGACACACTATGCGAATCGTTAAGCAATCATAAACATGAATTAATGGTAATCATTGCTGGATACGAAGAAGATTTAAAAAAATGCTTTTTTTCATACAATCAAGGTCTTGACTCGCGGTTTATATGGCGCTTCAAGATAGATGATTACACTCCTGAAGAACTACAGTTGATTTTTAACAAAAAGGTAAAAGAATGCGGATGGACAATTGACAATATATCAAGTTCATGGTTTAAAAAACATAATAATTACTTTAAATATTTTGGGAGAGATATGGAAACATTGCTTTCCAAAGTTAAAATTGCTCACAGTCGTAGAGTATTTTGTTTGTCTGAAGATAAAAAAAGACATATTACACTTAAAGATGTAAAAAAAGGATTTAAGTTGTATTTAAAAAACGAGGAGGTTAAATCACGCGTTGAAAACAAAGATAATCCATTGGTAAATATGTATTTGTAAGTATTTGTAAGTATTTGTAAGTATTTGTAAGTATTTGTAAGTATTTGTAAGTATTTGTAAGTATTTGTAAGTAATGTAAGTTTAAATTTAATTATTAATTTGTATTTATAATTAAATAAGATGACTACGAAAAAAATATCAGTTAATCCTGATTTTTTTAAAATGGGTAAATCAAAGACGTTGAGAAAAGAAAGAAAGAAACGGTCTGCTCGTAATTCAGATTATTCTGAAAATAAAGAACTCAAGATGAAACTAATAAACAAAATAAAAGAACACAAAAGAAAAGAAAAGGAAAATAAAGAAGGACATGTTATATCACCGGATGATTCAAGACAGAATGATTTAAACAATAGTTTGGATTATCTACAGTCTCTATCTGCCAAGCATAAATCCAAAAAGGAAAAAAGAAGGGAGAGAAAGATGGCAAGGAGATTAGAACGCCAGCAAAAGCAGCAGCATCAAATGGGCCCAATTATGATACAACATCCTCAACAAACTACGCAACCTCCCCCATTGTATACCACATCATCTTCCATGGCAGGACACCCTCTTATACAACTAAACACGCCTATTCAACAGTTAAACCAACCTACGTTGTCCGGGGGTATGAATCCAACATCGTATATTGTAAACGATGAGTCAATTATTAATATGAAACCAGACCCACCCTATGGAATACTTAAACATGGTAAAAAACCATTGTTTTCTATTTACAATAAAACACTGAAAAAACCAAGAAGCATAGGACAACCTACCACTTCTCCTATTACAATTTTACATACCCCAAATAAGGATGGAACAAATGTTAATATTCACACAGACCAGTTTTTTGAACGACAGAAAAATTTAAATCAATTAAAAGATCAATTATCTGTTAGTGGACGAAGTAATATTCCTTTTTCTGTTCATGCTAAGTCTTCTTCAATGCTTAATCCGGGTAAAACCTTAAAAAGAATGAAACAACTTCATACTACCACAAAACGGTTTATACATTTGGGTAAAAAAGACGGTCGTGTTGGTGTATTGATTAAAAACCAAAAAACTAGGAAAAAAATATTAAAAGATACAAATACTCTTAAGAAACGTCCACTAACTAAAATCAAAAATTATTTAAGAAAGCACAATCTAATTAAAATTGGTTCTACTGCTCCTGAACATATTATTCGAAGTATTTATGAAAATTCGTTTCTTGCTGGAGACGTGTATAACAAAAACGTAGATATGTTGCTTCATAATTACTTGGATTCTTAGTGGTTTACAATTAATATTTACAACTAACTTAAATATAATTATACGTATTATAGTGTATAAATACAATGACAAAACTAACCAATGAACCACCAAGTATGATTGCTGAATATTTTAATAAATTCAATGAGTACAAGAAACGATTCGGTGATAAAATATTTTTACTTTGGCAGTGCGGGTCATTTTATGAAGTGTATGGATTAAAACGAAATAATATTACAGACCATTACTTACAGGAATTTTCCCGAATATTGGAGTGTCAGATCGCTAAAAGAGGTAATTTTGATTCGGTTCCATTGGAGATGGCGGGGTCTACTATATGTAAACCCTTGCAAAAATATATTCCTAAATTATTGGACGAGGGGTATACGGTTGTAGTGTGGGAAGAGTATGCCGAACAAATGATAAAAAAACGAAAAATAAAATTAAGACGAGAAAAGGGTGTATACTCTCCTAGTACCAATATTGAATCGAGCAACCGAAACATTTCTAATTATTGTTGTGTTATTTGGATAGAACAATATACGGGTGATGCTTTTAACAAATTGCCTTATTTTCACTGTGGTGTTGCGTTGATAGACAACTTCACAGGACAGTCAAAATTATTTGAATTTCATTATCAAAACAACAACATCCATAATTCCACCGCTTTTGACGATTTGGAACGTTTTATTTCTATTTACAATCCAAGTGAAACAATTTTTATTCACAATTACGAAAAACAGTATAAAATTAACGATATCGTTGCGTTTATTGGACTGACATCAGATAAAATACATATTATTTCTTTGTTGGACGATACTGAGTTAAGAAATAAATCTATCAAGTGTGGAAAGGAAGGATTTCAGAGAGAATTGTTTGACACTGTTTTTAAAATTTCAGACTACAACCTTTTCATGAAGCAAACACAAATGGACGTTTATATACACAGTGCAAACGCATACTGTTTTTTACTTGATTTTATAACACAACATAACAAGGAGTTATTAAAGTGTATTGGCGAACCTAAATATGAACAAACCAGTGATAATGTACACTTAGCAACTCATTGTTTAACTCAATTAAATATTATAAATACGGAACAGTCCACCAACAATAAATTTTCATCTGTATTGAGTATGATGAATCGGTGTAAATCGGCAATGGGGAGGCGGAGAATGAAAGATTTAATATTACATCCTTCAACCAATGTGTCTTACTTAAATAATGAATATGATATCATGGATTATATGAAGGAACATATGTCACTTGAGATAGTATTGGAATACAGGAAAGAACTTAACAGTATTAGGGACGTGGAAAAGTTATATAGAAAGATTATTTTAAACGTATTAAAACCATATGAGTTGCCAATGATTTATTATACACTGGTTTCCTTCTTAAAAACATACAATACAATGTCGGAATATAAAACTATTAAAACATATCTACATGAAAAGTCGTTAGATGTAAATAAAACCAGTAAAATTATAGATGATATAGCCACCATTGTTGATTTGTTTGATAAAATGGTGATAATCGATAACTGTATGGAAGATCCAAAAAAGATTATTAATATTTTTAACCGAAATATTTACATAGACCTAGATATTGCTGAAAAAAAACAAATTGAACACCGCCAACAGTTAAATACAATACAAGAGTTCATTTCCTCATTAATCAACGAGCCAGTTAGAGTTCATTCTACAGAAAAACATGAAATTTATATTAAACTAACCTCGAAACGGTGTGAAAAGTTACAGAAATCTATAATTCGTTATTTAAATAAGTATAATACTTCGGGAAAAGAAAAAAACTTATTGTTAACGTTTAAATCACAATACGATGGACAGACTGTTGAATTTGAACTAGATTTACATCATTTTAAATATACAACCGCAACCTCTGGAAACAAAAAAATAAACAGTCCTATTTTAAACCAATTGTATATCCACATGATGCAAGACGCAAGTAATATGAAGGAACTAATAAAGATACACTTTAACAAGTTTAATGATATACTGAAAACTCATTATAACGAGTTTACAAACATTATTCAATATATTTCAAATGTTGATATTTTATTTAACAAAACCTTTTTGGCAATGAAATACAATTATTGTAGACCGGTTATTGAAGATAGACATGAAACAGTTTCTTATTTAACTGCTGAAAATATGAGACATGCGTTGATAGAACATTTAAACAAAGAAGAAGCATACGTTCCAAATGATATTTCATTGGAGGTTGATAAAAATGGAATGTTATTGTATGGAACCAATGCGGTAGGTAAGTCCAGTTTGATTAAATCAATCGGTATTTCTATTGTATTGGCTCAGTCCGGTATGTTTGTCCCGTGCAGTAGTTTTGTTTATTTCCCTTACAAGTCAGTATTTACTAGGATATTGGGGAATGATAATATTTTTAAAGGATTAAGCACATTTGCTGTGGAAATGTGCGAGTTGCGAACGATTTTAACGAATTGTTGTGAAAATAGTTTAGTATTGGGGGATGAGTTGTGTTCTGGAACAGAAATAGATTCGGCATTGGCGATTTTTGCCAGTGGTGTAAACTATCTGTGTAAGAAAAAAGCAACGTTTGTTTTTGCTACCCACTTCCACGATTTGGTTAATATTCCTAGAATTCAAGAATTGTTACAACAAACATTAGTAATGTATCATATGTCTGTACAATACGATAAATCAAGTGACATGCTAATATACAAACGAAAACTGGAAAAAGGTTCTGGAGAAGGAATGTATGGATTGGAGGTATGTAAATCCCTTAACATGCCTGACGATTTTATTGATTTAGCGTATAATATTCGAATAGCCAATAAAAATCAGTCGATACTTGACAAATCACAGAGTCGATACAACGCAAATATTATTAAAAACAAATGCGGAATGACAAATTGTAATAATAAAGCAGATGATATACATCATTTAAATCCTCAAGAATATTCAAACAAACAAGGATTTTTTAAAGACAAGTGGTTTCATAAAAATCATTCTTCTAATTTAGTTCCAATCTGCAAAATATGCCATTTAAATATTACTAAAAATAAAATAGTTCATCGTAAAACAAAAACATCACGAGGTATTGTTTTAATGGAAGAATGATTTGTATAATTAAAATATGTTTATTAAATTATACATTTATACAGTAAAATTACACGTTGTTATAAACTAATAAAATGTAATTATATCATATATGATAAATATTTTAGGTACAATTATACAATCTATAAGAGAAAATTGGTCAGAGATAGTAGTAGGGATTACATTGATTGTAGTTCTTTTACTTACTCTTTCTTTATATGGACTTAATTTTGAAGATATCGATGATATTATATCAAATAATAAGGGTGAGAAAAAACAAACAATTGAAATTGTGTACGAAGGAATGGTGAATAAATTTGATGATTTATGTACCGATTCCGAAGATTTAGAAAAATTATGCTCTGGTTTAGGAAGTGGTGATGGAAAACGACGGGGGTGTAATGTAGCAAAATGTTGTGTTTGGGCGAAGAATAATGATACAGAAGAGTGTATTGAAGGAGATAAAAGTGGTCCTATGTTTAAACAAGATAAAAATGGTATAAACTATGATGAATATTATTATTTAAATAAACAATTTAAGATAAACCAAGAATAGATAACTAATAATAAGATAAAATTGATTTAAAATTATTTATTATTCTAATATTATATTAATAAACAATGATTGTTCCTATTAAGTGTTTTACGTGTGGAAAGGTATTGGCAGATAAATATTTGTATTATACTCAACGAGTTAATGAGATTAAGACATCTAGAGGGTTGGATGTAAATGATGTAATTTATATGACAAAAAATAACATTAAAAAAACGCCAGAAGGTGAGGTAATGGATGAACTTCACTTGAATAAACTTTGTTGTAGACGACATATGCTAACTCATATTGATATTTATTGATAATTCTAGTTATTAATATGTAATGATATACAACAATAAATAATTATTTTATAACACATTTTTATATCTATTTTTATATATAAATGGTTAAATCAATACTTAGAAAATCCAAACAAAAGAAAGTGCAAACAAAGCGCGTTCGTTTCAATAAATACAAGAAGGTAAAAACAATACGTAAGCGATTGTCTAAAACAAAGAAAAACAAAAAAACAACATTAAGCAGTAAAAAACTTAATAAAGGTAAGGGAAAGAAGGGTAAAAACGGAAACAAACGAAAAAAAACACGTAGGAAACACGTGAAAAATACCAACAATAAACCCAAACGGATTTTAAAATTAAAAATGAAAGGAGGTAGTGGTCACAGTATGGGAGAGAAAGTAACCGGTATTTCTAATAATTCAAACCCACAACAACAGTACCCCGAATCGACAAATTTAAATTCAAGTATCCCAACTCCTTATCAGAATGGAGGCAGTTTGTGGAATACATTTGGTCTTGGGGATGTCCCACTTGCTAAATTTGGGATTTTAAATTCTGCTAAAAATATATTTTCTTCGGCAACTGGTGCGGATAAGACTATATCAGCTAGTCCAGCAATTCATCCAGAAATGAGTAAATCATTGGTAAAATACCCTACTCCTATTGATATTAAATCAATACATAGTGTATCTAAAAATACCGTTTCATGAAATAATGCGATTATATAATATAATATATTAATAAATGGATCCTATAAAAATGTTTAACAATATATGCACTCCTGCTCAATTGTATTTAGCAATTTCTCTAGTTGCTATTATATCTATCCTTATCCAAAACTGCGAAGACAACACTGTATATCGTGTTGGGGATATGGTTGTGAAAACTCCTTGTCATAATTTAGCATTTTTTGCTATAAAAATATTATATGTATTTTTATGGACTTGGTTGCTTAATTTATTATGTAAAAATGGGTTTTCCGGATTGTCTTGGTTATTGGTGTTAATGCCTTTTATTGGTATGTTCGTATTAATTGGATTAGGACTTGTGTTATTTAAGTAAAATAACATACTGATTAATTCGGCAACAAACATCTCTCCCGTTTAACATATATATGTTGTAAATCTTGATGAAAGTCATAATAATAATAAAATAATTAACTTGAATATTAAAAGTTAATTATCTAAATAGTAATATTCATTTATACCCATGTGTTTTGGTTATTTAAACTATTAAAATAATAACCTAAAAAATTCATTATAGATAATATATAAGTATGGATTCTATATCATGGACAATTATAGATAAAATGTTTAAAGAAAATGATAATTTTCTTACCAAACATCATTTAGATTCGTATAACCGGTTTTTTGATGGTGGAATAAAAGAAGTATTTAAAAATCAAAACCCAATGAAATTTAACAGAACCAAGGATGAAAAACACAAAATATTTAAACACAGGGCAAACATATATTTCGGAGGGAGAAATGCTGACCGTATATACTATGGAAAACCAATCATATATGACAAAGATGAAAATGGCGAACGACAACACTATATGTATCCAAATGAAGCAAGATTGCGCAACATGACATATGGGTTTACAGTTCATTATGATATTGTAATTGATTTTGCAATATTAATAGACAACAACAGTGGAGATGAAACACTAAGACTTCCATCCGAAGAACACTCAGGTATTCCTAGAAAATATGACGTTCACAAAGAAACAATCACTCTGGAAAAAATATACTTAGGCAGGTTCCCTATTATGATCCAGTCTAATTTGTGTTTTTTAAAAGGTCTTGAACCAGAAGCACGATTTAATTTAGGTGAATGTAGAAACGATATTGGTGGATACTTTATTATCGATGGCAAAGAAAAGGTAATAATGAGTCAAGAAGGAAGAGCAGATAATATATTGTATGTTAAAGATAGTTACAATGAAACGTATAGTCATGTTGCTGAGATTAGGTCTGTATCAGAAGACTCCTCGAAACCAATTCGCACTCTTTCGGTAAGAATGGTAGCTCCTCAACCAACTTTATCCAACAAACAGATCGTTGTAAATATACCCAATGTTAGAAAACCTGTGCCATTATTCATTGTAATGAGAGCATTGGGAGTGATTTCAGACAAAGAAATAATTGAAACGTGCTTGCTTGATATTGAAAAATACGATTATTTGGTAGAATATTTTCGACCTTGCGTCCATCACGCTGGACTTATATTTACACAAACTCAAGCATTGAAATTTATTGCCGAATTAATGAAACATAAAACAACAAGTCATGTATTGGATATGCTATCTTCTTATTTTATCCCACATATTGGAGAACTAAATTTTAAAGACAAAGCATTGTATTTAGGATACATTGTTAAAAGCCTATTATTAGTGGTTAACAAAAACGAAAAACCAACTGACAGAGACAGTTATGGTTACAAACGTATTGAAATAGCAGGAACCCTTATTTCACAATTGTTTAAGGAATATTACACCAAGCAATTAAAAACAATAAATCTTTACATAGATTCTAAATTTTTCTATGAATCAACCAATGGAGAAACATATCATGGGATGGATTTCAAAAACCTGATTTTAAACAACACAAATGAAATGTTTGCTAAACGCATTGTAGAAGAAGGGTTTCGCAAAGGATTTAAAGGAAATTGGGGTTCGGAGGAACACACCAAGCGAATGGGACTAGTTCAAGGACTAAACCGCCTTTCTTTTTTCTCAGCATTGTGTCAATTAAGAAAGACAAACCTCCCATTGGCAGCAGAAGGGGCAAAAGTAGTTGCTCCTAGATTATTACATGCTACACAATGGGGATATTTGTGTCCCCTACATTCGCCCGATGGGGGCAACGTAGGATTGCATAAACATTTGTCTACATCTACCATAATTACTAGTGGAACTAGTGGAAGACCATACATTAAATTGGCGAGGGAACTAGGAATGAAATTGTTAAACGAGTGTTCCTATAACGAATTGTCGAATTTAAGTAAGGTATTTGTAAACGGTGCTTGGGTAGGTTCTGCTCATTTTCCAATGAAAATAATTGAAAAGTTGCGTTTGATGAAACGTAACGGTATTATTGATATTTATACCAGTATATCATTTAACACAAAGAAAAATGAAATCATTGTATGGACTGATTCTGGACGACCTTGTCGTCCACTGTATTACATGCATGATAAGAATGTATTAAGTTATGAACGACCAGATGTGAAGGAACGATTCGATAAGAAAAAAATAACATTTACTCAAATTGTAGGGGGATTTGGAAATTATGAATTGATGGAACCTAAAAACGCACCAGATAGTTTGTTGAAAAAACAATCATCCGTTGTAGAATATGTTGATACAATTGAATGTGAAGGAAATTTCATTGCTAAATCAACCACCACTCGCGACGATTACGTTAAAAACAGGGTTACGCATCAAGAAGTGGACCCTTCCTTAATATTGGGAATTATGGCGAATCAGATTATTTTTCCAGAAAATAATCCTTATCCTCGAAATGCGTTTTCATGTGGACAGGCAAAACAAGGAGTCTCTATGTTTCATAGTAATTTTAGAAACCGTATTGATAAAACATCTTACTTGCTGAATTATGGACAAACGCCATTAACGAAAAGCAAATATTTGGATTATGCCACAAAAGAGCAACATCCTTATGGTGAAAATGCTATTGTAGCTGTTATGTGTTATAGTGGATTTAATGTAGAAGATGCTGTTATTGTAAATAAAGGATCACTTGAACGCGGGTTGTTTCGCACTACTTACTATAACATGTACGAAGATCATGAAGAAACTAAAAATGTAGGGAATGCTGTCATTGATAAACGATTCATGAATATCGAAGACAACAATGTCACTGATTTAAAACCCGGATACGATTATTCGAAATTAGATAAAGCAACCGGTTTAATTAAAGAAAATGAAGAAGTTACAGAAAAAACAATTGTTATTGGGAAAACGACACCATTATTTGGAGACAACGAAGGCAGTTTCAAGGATGATTCAGTTACTCCAAAGAAGGGTCAAGTTGGGTATGTTGACAAATCGTTTATTACAAGAGGTGAAGAAGGAAAACGAATTGCGAAAGTAAGAATTCGTGCGGAACGTATTCCCGCAATTGGAGACAAATTTTGTAGTAGAGCAGGTCAAAAGGGAACTATCGGTATCATATTGGATGAACAAGACATGCCTACCACAGCGAATGGAATTCGTCCGGATATTATTGTAAACCCCCATGCAATGCCTAGTCGTATGACAATTGGGCATTTAGTAGAAACCATCACAAGTAAAACAGCAGCCATATACGGTGGATATGGTAATTGTACTGCTTTTATGCAAAAAGGTCCTAAACATGAATTATTTGGCAAAGCATTGGTTGAATCCGGATATCATTCATCAGGAAATGAAATACTCTACAACGGAATGACTGGTGAACAATTGGAAACCGAAATTTATTTTGGACCAACGTATTACTTACGATTGAAACATATGCCCAAGGATAAAATCAACTATAGAGCAACGGGACCACGAACAGTAATGACGCGTCAAACCGTTCAAGGACGAGCAAACAATGGAGGATTACGTGTAGGAGAGATGGACCGTGATTGTGTTATTGCTCATGGACTTAACTACTTCCTCAATGAATCCATGATGGTGCGTGGTGATGAATTTTATATGGCAATATGTAATAAAAGCGGAACCATTGCGATTTACAACGAACAAAACAACTTATTTTTAAGTCCATTTGTAGACGGTCCTGTGAAATTTGTCACTAACATTAACAATGAAATTAATATTAAAAATGTAAGCAAATTTGGTAAAGATTTCAGTATTGTAAGGGTTCCGTATGCTTTTAAATTATTGATGCAAGAATTACAAGCGATGAATGTTCAAATGAGAATTATTACAGAAGATAATGTAGACGCATTAACTACCCTACAAGAAAGTGATAACGTTGTCCGTTTAACCAAATTCAACGATCTTAATGAAATCGCAAACGAAAATAAAAAGCAAATATTAGCATCTGAAAAAAACAACTTTTTTAAAGAAACTACTATATTAGTGGAAAAGGAATCTCCAGCATTAATAAAAAATACAACTATTGTCGATATAGGCAACGATGGAGAATGGGGTGATGAAATGATGAAAATGCCTATGGATTCTGGAGTTGGATTCGGATTGGGATTAAACAATAATATACCTGCCCAAGTATTTATAAATACACTTACTATTGGTGATAAAACTATTAAGAAAGGAGACATCGTTAAGGTAGACGAATTTAATACAATCTTTGGTAAAGAATATACGTTTAAAGTGGTTGAAATAATAGAGCAAAAGGACGATGCTACTAAATATAAAATACAATTGGAAGATAACGATAGTGGGGAATTTAAGTATGTAAGTGATATAGCAAAAATAGAAAAAATACAGGAATCTGGTATAACGGTCGATACAAGCGAAACTCAACCCGATTCGCCAAAATCACCAAGTTACGACCCGTTTAGTCCGGGAAAAGGATTGACCCCCGCCACTCCAGAATCAATTGCTCCAACAATTAATGCACCGGTTCAAACCAACATACTTGAACAAGAAGAGTATGAAAGTTCCGATGACGACGAAGGATACGATGACGAAGAAGATATATATGGAGAAGTAATCAAACCAAAGATTACAATTGTAAATGAAGGAGAATTGGACAATAAAGATTTAGAAATATTAACGGTAGATGATATCAATGGAGATAAAGGGGGCGAAGAAGAAAATGATGGAGATACCAGTGGTGTTAAAAAAGGAATTAAAATAGACATTTAATACATAAAATTGAACAACTTAAAATATATAAATAAATATCTATATATTTTAGATAATGACTACCGTAAAAGAAAACAGTTTAACCATCTCCAACATTTATAAATCAAGAAAAAACCTTCTTGAATTATTAGAAACGAGGGGGTATAATATAGAAGAATGGAATGATTTTAGTATTAATGAAATACAAGCAATGTATACCAATGAACAATTGGATTTACTTTTAAGTCATAAAAACAGTGGTAAAAAGATTTATGTTAAATATCATATTCAAAAAAAACTTAACTATAGTAATGTTTGTGCGTATGTTGAAGATATATTTATAAACGAAGAAATTTTAGAAAAAGACGACGAACTTATTATATTTACGAAACATAAACCAAATGATACGTTGGTGAAATTAATGAAAATGTTATTTATCAATGATGGTCAATTTATTAACATCTATTACATGAAGCAGTATTTGTTTAACATATTAAATCATGTAAATGTACCGCCGCATAGAGTATTGAGTGACAAAGAAAAGAAAGACATATACGAAAAATATAATATTACTCGTGACTCAGAAATGCCTGAAATAAGTAGATTTGACCCTGTAGCACAAGCAATAGGAATAAGACCAGGTGAATTATGTGAAATCACCCGCTCTAGTCCAACTTCTATAACAAGCAAATATTACCGATTTTGTTTACAATAAAAACATCACATATTCTTAAATACAATAAGTAATAATACACCTATTTTTTATTGTATTGATTTATAAATTATTGGTTATATATAAATGAGCAATACAAATGTAAATTATGATAAAGAAGGCGAAGATAACATAAATAAAAAAAAAGAGTTGATATGTAATTATCACGTAGCATTGATAAATGGTGGAAATCTACAGTCATCTAAGGATAATATTACGACATTTAAAAATAAACTACTCACAAATATAGGCACCAACAAAAGCAATATTGATAAATTATCAAACATAACATTAAATCAATCAAAAACACTAGAAGATTTAGAAGAAATGGAAGAACGACTACAAGAAACATCTGGAAAATTACATGCCGGGACAGAATTAAAACAAAACATATACGAAGAAAATACAGCATTAACGATGCACCTTATTTATTATGTTTTAGGAATAGGATTTATGGGATATTATGCGATTCGATTAATGAAAGGCAAACAATAAACCAATACAATATAATTAGCAAACCTTAATAAATTAGCAAACCTTAATAAATATTACACAAAAATAAACTTCTGTATTGTATTTATATGACCCCAATTAAACATCTTTTAAACAATGTATTGGATATTAAATCAGACAAACATAATTTAAATCAAGGAGATGAATTTGTTAAAAATAAAATGAAATACTTGTTTAAACCCAAACTAATTGAAGGAATGGGGTGTACCATTAACGACCGAAATGATCCAAAATATGCTAGGTTTTTGATTCCATCAAATGATTCTCATGTATTGGATGGGGCCAGTTGTACAATAGATGAAAATAAATCAGCAGGGGTAACCTGTGATAGTTCTACTGGTTTGTTTGCATTTAGTGGATGCGAACCAGTCACCATCGGCGACAAAATCAAAGTAGAACAGCAAAAGCAAATAGTATTAAACGAAAAAATAAATAACAATAGCAAAATAGACGTGACAAACAACGGTCGTAATGTTGTGGTAGATGGAGTGACTTATTTCGTAAATCAAAACAACAATTACTACAAATATGTCAATAGTATTGGAGATAGTACATTTAAACCACGTCATGTTAATTTCAGTACAACTTGCCCAAAAACAGCACCTACTATTGAAAAAAGAATAACTGGATTTATCGAGGGTATAATTGACCCTGTCAACGATGACCAATGTCCATTGTATGAACTAGATTCAGAAGAACAATTGCTTTACGCCCAAATTATGGAGTCCACTCGCAAACTTCGAGATTTACAGGCACAACAAATGGAGCAACAAACGGACACATCTGGATTACAATTTAAAAAAAACAAGGAAACTATTAAACTAAGCAAACAATTTATGGATTACAATGAAATGGTTAAAAAAAGCAAATATTATACTGATAAAGTAAACGCTTTAAATCTATCACATAGTGAGATTTTAAAAGGCATCACGATGTTACAACTGCAGTATGGTTTTTTTGGTATATCATCTATTGCTTTGATATTTTTAATCGTAAAAATTATGGCAAATAAAGAATAATTTACAATGTAATTAAATTATATTATAAATTTATATATATAATAAAATGACTACCAAACAAGGGATTTCTTTTATGAAACACAATCACATAAGTAACACTGTTATAGAAGGAAACACGCAGAGAGCAGAACCTTTAAAAGATATCGATAAAAAAGCACCTGTATTATACAGTAGTATTGTAAAAAAAAATACAGAACATGCCGATGACGCATTTAGCAAATGTAACAGTTTTTGTGATCAACAATATTCCGAACAAGAACGAAATGCTTGTTATTTAGGATGCGAAATAAAAAACCAGGCAAATGCTGCTGGAGATATATCATTGAAAAAAAACAAAACGTTTTCAGTTCCATACGACAAATGGAAAAAAGAATATATCAAAACCATTCCAAAAACAAGTAACAATGAAATAAAAGCAAGTTATAAAAAATGGAGTCCACCTCATACGTATGGTGATATACCAACTCATAAAGAACGAGTGTGTTCTTCTTATTATTGTTGGAAAAGAAGAAGAAAATGTTTTTCAAGATGGGGTTTTAGAGTATGTGTACCGTATTATTGGCACGGATATTGTGGAACACGATGCAAAAACGTTCAGCGCTATAAAAAAGGTATAATTAAACAAGGGAAACAGATAACTATTCCAGCCAAATGGGAAGCATGCGAATGGACGGAAACGTATAGATATCCTGATGAATTGGAAGGTAAAAATGTGGAAGACCACCAAGTTGGTAATTGTACCATGTTTAAAACAAATACGAATGAAGATATTGATGGAACATATTATAAAGATTATTCTCTTTACAAATTAACACAAGCATGTAACGATGGAATGAATAATTATAATCGCAAAGATTGTAGCGTTAGTAATAATAAAATTGTATGTAATGGAACCAAAAAAGGAAGGTATTTATCAGAAGACATGCGTAAAAGCACTGAAGAAGAAACCAAACGAAAACAGTTTTTGTTTAAAAGCAACAAAGCAGTAGAAGGATTTTCTAATGCGTGCAAAAAACAATGTTCCGATTATAAATCTGTTAGTGATATTAATAATAAAATGGTTAATGGAAATGATGGTTGTTACAAATGTGAGATAAGGAATAATAATTTAATACGTTATGAAAATGCCAAAGAAGAATATATTGATAATATTAATTACAGAGCATCTCAAGCATTCCCTCTGGAAAACAAATTAAATGATTTGACTTCTAAACATTCGCCCCAAAGAGATATACTTATTGATTATAATGGCAACGCTCCAGAGTCTACATACACGAAAACATCACAAAAAATACAGGAAAACATAATGGAAAAAAATAAAATATTGTATGATTTAATTAACAATATGTCTTATTCTAAAAAAAACAATGCAACCATAAATGCATTTTTAGAAGATATGAAATCAAAAACTCCAAGTAAAAATATTGAATATGGTATTTGGACTGGATTGGTTGTAACAGCAGGAATAACAGTTGCAATGTTGGCAAGCAGCGAATGATAAACTATTAACTATTTACAATCAATAACCTACTATTTATACGAATAAATTATAATGATTATATATATAATGTCTGATACAAATGGAAATCCATTTACACAATTACATGAATATGTCAGCAGTCTTAAGACGACAGAGTGTGCTGTCAACAGTAGTAGTGATAAGTGTTCTGAATTAAAAACGATAGAAACAAAAATAGAAAATACGTCGAATGATTATTCCGACAAATTAACCCAAACACGTTATGATACACAACAAAATTTAGCAGATAAAAAAACATCCATAAAAATATTTACAAAAGAAACCAAAAACTTAAGTGATCATATTAGAAACATAAAACAAGAAAAGCAAAATAAACGACGTATAGTTGAATCAAGTGAATGGGAATACGACCGTTATTCGGCACATATTTTCATATTTAAAATTATCTTTGTTAGTTTGTTTATTATTAGTTTAATTTTGTTTACCAGGCAAAAAATATCAGCGATACCCGATACCGTTTATTTTGGGGTGATTATCATAATAGTTGCTATTATGATCTTTAATGTAGGGTATGAAGTTTTGTTTAACTTGCGAAGAAACAAATTTGATTATGATAAATTCGACCAATCGTATGGCGATAGGTTTAATACAAATGTTGGAGGTGGAAACGAAGATAATCTAAAATCTAAATCTGGTTTGTTTAAAAGCTTAATATGCGAATCATTTGTAAATGGAAGCGAAGATAATTTAAATGGACATCATTATAGTTTTATAAACTAACTAAAAGGTATAATTATATTCCACAAATAACATAAATTACAAAGTTAATGTTATTTTTATTCTAATGAATGTATAAGAAAACAATGATTAGTAATATTGATAAGGTAGTTCAACAATCAAAAATACAAGAAAAAAAAGACAAATATTATACATTAAAAAATGAGTTTGACAGTTTACCAGAACGTATTAAGAAGGTAGAAATGCAATATTATCAGGAAGGCGGTTGCAATTTAAACGATGATACAGATAGAACACGATGTGGTATGGAATATTATTTAGACATTAAACGTGAAGAAAGGAAAAAAGCATTTGAATCTTTTGCGAATTATTCCAATCAAAATGAAGAAGAAGCAGAGGAATTGTCTAGTGTTGGATTTTTTGATACGATTGGATTAACCAAACTGTTTAATAAAACAGTAGAAGGTATGAGTTTAGACGGCGATGGTAAATGCGATTGGGATACAAACACCGATGCGTTTCAAAGATGCGAACCATCCGACGACAACAACGTTAAAGCATGTAAATACAATCAAGAAATAGATAATTTAATAAATGATGATTATATTCATCGTAAAATGATAGAAGAACGTGTACAACAACAAAGTTACAATTCAAAAATCAATGAAAAAATAGCCAATACAGGCGAATTGCTCGATAAGGGAACTCGCGAAAATATACGGAAGGGAATGGTAGATTACCGTCACGCAACGTTTTATGATAAAAAAAGCGATACATATCGCAATACGATAGATGTATTAAATACAATTTATTGGATTGTATTTGTTAGTTTGGTTGTATTTTTTATTTACAACAAACATTATGAAATCGAACAAACTGGATATTTGGTTTTACTTGTTTTTTCTATTATACCATTTGTATTGAAACCATTTGTTAAATTAATTATGCTTTACGCCAAACGGTATCACTTTATCGACACCCTTTATACTATTATTGCGACAGGAACCGTTGGATTGATTGGATTTCTTTACTATATTACATCAAATTAAGATATAAGTTAATTAATACTATAAAAAATTATAGTATTAATATTATAAATTATCAATGTATTGGTTTATTATGTTTCCATTTCATCGGGGTAATCATAATCGTATATAATTTTGACTCCAACCCACTTTCTTAGTTTATACTTACCACATAGTGTATCCAACTTGTCATATAGATCTTGTAGAGGAGGTAACTTGTCATCAAAACTACTTTCATACCATTCTTTAAAACTAAGCTTAACTTCCTTCTTTGATAACGTATCATTGGGGTCGTTTGTTCGCTTAATACACTCCTTTACGTACTTTGTTAAGAAGTCACTTCGCTGTCTGTAACTGTTGCTTGCTTCCATAACACTTTCAAGTAAACTTTCAAATTCTCTTTGGAGT
>ENA-OQVM01000081-OQVM01000081.1-marine-metagenome-genome-assembly--contig:-NODE-81-length-143149-cov-9.429833_pt1 | contig 143149 bp, 128 predicted proteins | sample MGYA00237776_ERZ505498 | MGnify/ENA primary metagenome ERZ505498 (study PRJEB26159, sample SAMN06265151) | marine metagenome | isolation source: Helgoland LTER site | place: Germany:Helgoland, sampling...
ATAACTCTAATAGTGTTTACCTCTGCAATAGAAGTTTTTGATGGTAACCTGGATATCAGCGCTCTTATTGCTTTAAATATTCTTGTTGGGCGACCATTTTCACCCATGGCGAGTCTACCAGATTTAATTTCACACTTGATATCAAGACGAAAAAACTTGGATTTGGATAAAATGTCTATCCAGTCACCGGCGAGAGCTAACTCCCATAAAATGAAAAGTTACACGGGAAAGGTTGAGTTCAAAGCCGTGTCTCAGAGCTATCCCAATCAATCAGTCGCGGTTTTTTCAAATCTTTCATTTGTTTTTCAGCCTGGTTCGACAACTGTGATAACAGGTGGAAACAGTACAGGTAAAACAACAATCTTCAATCTTATAGCAGGGCTTTTTGCACCTACAAGCGGGCTTGTGCTAGTTGATGATGTCAATATGGAGCAAATCAGTCGTGAATGGTGGCGACACCAAATGGTTGCTGTACCGCAAGAGCCTGAATTTTTTGATGACACGATTTTGAATAATTTATTAAATATTAATCCTAACCTTAATGATCTGGATATTCTTTCCACTTTAGAAAATGTAGGTTTGAAAAAATTTGTTGATCAAAGTAAAAATGGATTAAAAACAGACCTCTCAACTAATATTTTAAAGTATAATCTTGGGTTTAGAAAACGTTTGGCACTGGCGCGCGCCTCTTTAAGTTTTGGAAATTTGATTTTGATGGAGCCATAATCTCCATAAGTTAAGGTTATTAGTAACGTCTAAACTAGTTAATTGGTTTTCGCCAACTTGGAGATCGTATAATTGTGTGTTTTGTGAAAGATCAATATTTGTTATCTGATTTTCATAACAATGGAGGTTTTCGAGATCTAGATTCGAAGAAACATCTAATATGCTTAACTGGTTATCAAAACAGTAAAAAGTCTTCAATAAAGAAAGTGTAGATACATTTAAACTAATTATTTGGTTTTCCTGACTTTTTGTTGGTTTTCCTGGTCGTTTTAAGGCCCTTGTATCTTATAAGCCCGTCCTTATGGCGGTAGCCTGGCTGTAACTGTTGTTAAAAGCCTTTACAAGCCCGCCAATGGTCAATGATTCACGCCAGCAGTCAGCCCCGCGCATGTGAAGATGTTCGCGGCTGTGCGTTGGGTTCTAAAGCCCTTGGAACGAATGTATACCCCTAAAGTTGAAAGTCGGTTTTCTGGAGTTTTATTGATAATTTTGGAAATGGATCATAAAAATGGGTGTCTAGCTGGGTTTAGTTAAGAATTGTTACAAAAATGTGACAAAGTTAATGTTTTTTGAAACAAAAAGGTTTAAAAAGACGGCTGCGACAACTGCTGTTAAGGATTTTACGCTTTTCCTTATTGTTTCAAGCATAAAATTCATTTTCTTTTTGGAGAGAAAAATAATGATTTACAAAAAAAGTAGTCTTGCGGCTGCAGTCAAGCTAGCGCTTGCTGTAAACGCTGGTGCCGTAGGTGTAGGCCTTCCTATGCTCGCAGGCGCTGAGGTAGACGTAGTAGAAGAAGTAGTAGTAACGGGTTCAAGAATTCCACGGAATGACTTGAATGGCCCAAGCCCAGTTGCCGTGTACGATAGAAGTACTATTGCTAGGAGTGGTGCCACATCTATTGGTCAGTTTTTGCGTGAAGCGCCCGCTATTGCTGGTGGTGCACAGACAACTACGATCAATAATGGTGGTTCAGGTTCGCAGAATATTTCCTTACGGGGACTTGGTTCTTCGCGCACCCTGGTTCTGATCAATGGTCGTCGTGGTCCTGATTCCTCAGGTGGTAACAGCGGTGTAGTTGATTTGAATACTATCCCAGTTGCTATGGTTGAGCGTATTGAAATGCTTAAAGACGGGGCTTCTGCGATTTACGGTTCTGACGCTATTGCTGGTGTTGTTAACATCATTTTACGTGATGACCTTGATGGCGTTTCTTTTGCTTATCAAACTGGTCAGTCCAGTGAGTCTGATGGCGACAAGACTGAATGGTCACTCACCGTTGGTGATTCAGGGGAAGACAGCAACTACATGATGAGTATTACTCGTGTAGAAGAAGATGCTACTCGCGCGGGCAATCGCGATTGGTCAAAGCAAGCTAAATATCTGCTGTTCGGCGAATGGGTTAACGGTGGTTCATCTGCGCCGCCTTGGGGTCGTTATGACGGTCAGACTTTAGGGCCAGACTATAATGGTGATGGCGCCGGCGGACTGCGTCCATATAGCGGTGCAACCGATGCATATAACTATGCTCCAGTAAACTTCCAAAGACAGCCTAATGAGCGTTGGATTTTGAATGCAACTGGCGATAGCGTAGTTGAAGGCCTGTCGGATATTGGTATTTTCGGCGAAACTCGTGTGTTTGGTGAAATTCAGTATGTTGACAGAGAAAGTTCTTACGCACTTGCAGAGCAGCCTCTAGCGCCATTGGCTTTCTATGGTTTTGATGCGCCTTATTCGGCGGACAATGCCTACAACACTACAGGCGCTGAAATAAGCGACTGGCGTCGTCGTTTGGTAGAAGATGGCCCTAGAACTGGCTTTAGTGAAGTCCAAACCGTACGTGCGGTTGGTGGGTTCGAAGGCGAGTTGAATAACGGCATCGTTTGGGAAGCCTATTTTAACTATGGCGAATCAGACTTCTCAAATAGCTACGGACCGCTTTTTAACCTGAACAAGGTTAAGAACGCAGTAGGTCCAACTGTGCTCGACGGTACTACTTTGCGTTGTGATACCAATGCAGATGGCGCATTCAGCTCAGCTGATGACAGTGCTTGTGTGCCGTTGAATACTTTTGGTCAAAACTCGATCACAAGTGACATGGTGGATTACATTTCGTTCAGAGAAAACCAGTCAAACAAGTACACCCAAAAGGTTTACGCGTTGAACTTAACTAAGGCTGATTTATTTGAACTACCTGGCGGTAATGCTGGTATTTCTGGTGGTTACTTACATCGTGAAGAAAAGGGTAAGTTCACTCCAGATGGTCTTGTTGCAGAACTTGCTGTAACAGGCGCTGTAACTGGTACGCCTACCAACGCAACTGTTGGTGGCTACGAAGTAGACGAATTCTATTTAGAAACTCGTTTACCGTTGCTTGAGACATTGGAAGTTGACTTGGGTTATCGCTACTCAGATTACGATTCCTTTGGTAGCACTTCAAACTGGAAAGCCGGTGTACAGTACCGCCCTATTGATGATCTATTGATTCGTGGTAGCGCATCAACTTCGTTCCGTGCTCCAACTGTTGGAGACCTCTACGGTGGTTCTGGCATAAGCTTCCCAGCAGTTACTGACCCATGTGCAAGCAACCCTACAGCCAGCTGTATTGCTGACGGTGTACCTGCTGCAGGTTTCACTCAGATCTCTACACAGGTTCGTACCAAGGTTGGTGGTTCATTGTTAGTGCAGCCCGAAGAAGCTGATACATTCACCATGGGCATGGTATATCAGCCTAGCGCACTTGAAGGTGTAGCGTTCTCTATTGATTACTACGACATCGAAGTGACAGATCCTATCTCGTCAATTGGTGCTTCTGTAATTCTTACACAGTGTGCTGCTACAGGCGATTTCTGTGACAAGATCACTCGCTTCGGCCCTGGACAAAACGAAGGTGCTCCGCTGTTAATTGACAACGGTACATCTAACGTTGGTGCAGTAGAGACTGCTGGTATCGATTTACTTGCTGAATGGCAGGGTATCGAAACACAAGTCGGCATGTTCGGTATTCGTTGGGAAGCTACTATGCTGTTGGAATACGACAAGACCCAAGCGAACGGTGTGGTTACACCACATGACGGATTTTTCCGTGATGACGAAGATGGCCACTTTGCTGAATGGCGTTACATTCTATCTGCAACCTACGCTTACGGGCCTTGGAATGCACAGATAGATTATCGCTTCATCGACGAAGTAACAGAGTTTGGTCAGGATCTAGTTGGTAGCTGTGTTGACGCAGCTGGCGCTACATCTCAGGCTGGCCTTAACGTTGGCCTTACTTGTGTTAACTCTGCAAGCTCGTACGCAACTACCAATCTTGGTGACTTTGTACGTACTGTAGACAGCGCGACTTATGTCGACGTATACGGCAGCTATGACTTCTCAGAAGGCAAGCTTATCTATGCAGGCATTGATAACTTGTTTGATGAAGAGCCACCTCTGTCAGTAGACGGCTTTAACGACAATACCGATGTTCGTACATTCGATACTATTGGTAGATACTTCTACATCGGCGTAAAGGCTGAGTTCTAGAAGTCGCTCTAAGGAAAAGCCGCGCTTTGCGCGGCTTTTTTTTGCGTGTAAATTCATGCACTCAGTGCATTTTCTTGGACACTTATGCCAGATAAAAAGACTCATCAACCCTCGGCTAAGTCAATGTCTTGGACCCGTTACTGGCGTTCTGGATTTCGTGATACCTGTTTTTTTGCGGATAAGACTTTTTCAGTAGCAGCAGATTGGCGCAATTTTTTCAGCTCTGCCGGTAAAGGTGCAAAGATAGTTGATCTGGCGACAGGTAATGGCGCTGTGGCTATGATCGCCGCGCAGGTTAATAGAGACCTCCACCTAGAGGCTTCTATAGTGGGTGTAGATTTTGCGGATATTGCTCCGCAGGAACTGCCTGCTACGACTGAGGAGCCCTTGCAAAACATTACGTTTATTGGGAACACTGATCTTGCTGACCTACCTTTCCAAGATGCTCAATTTGATCTGGCAAGTTCACAGTTTGGCTTTGAGTACGCTGAGCAATCAGGATCATTGTCAGAGCTAAAGCGCGTTTTGAAACCTGGTGGTCAGGTGCGACTGCTAATTCATGCCACCGAAGGTGCTGTGCATGAGGCAAGTGTGCAACGGCTAAGGCGTGCACGTTCAATGCTTGAGAGTGGCCAAATACTTCCCTTATTGGAAGAGTTGGCGAAGGCGGTGAATAGTTCTGCAAAAACACGTATCCCAAAGATACAAAAACGTATCACGACAAAAGTAGGACAAGTGCAGCGAAAGTTCGGACAGTTGCCGAAAGATGACCTAGTGCTTGAGCTGTGTAGTGAAGCTCAAATGTTTGTTAATGCTGCAGGTAAAGTACCCGCCAGCGAATTTGTGGCTAAGATCCGCCACCTTTCTGAAGAAGTTAGAGCCTACACCCTGAGGCTGCATGCAATGCAGTCGGCGGCAAGAACTAGTGTCCAGATGCAGGCCTTATGTGAGGCTGCAAATACCATTGGCTTTCAGCAATCTAGATTTACCGCGTATAACGTTGAGGATCAGCAAGTTGGTTGGGTTTTTCATACACAGGTGATCTAAAAAATAAGTAGTACCCGTGACCACTCAAAAAAATGTGCCTAAATAGCCCCCGGCCTTACCTTTTTTAAGGCTGATTTTTGCGACATATTTCCGTACCCCGCATAAATATTGGCGGTTTTTATTGCTTCAGCGCACCTAATTCCCTGCTCCTACAGCGGCTAATTCTTGTCAAAATTCGGTAAATATCTTGTTGACATAGAATTTTTTAGGAATATGGTAAAAATCTGTAACTCTATGTTTCTATTAGCAATTTCTGGAGGGGAGCGGCTATGAGTAAGAGCGACTCGGAATGGAATGAAGGTTACGCAAATCTAAAAAAATATGTCTCGGCAAATCGGGATGCAAACGTCCCGGCAGCTTATGTGAGCTCCAATAGTTTTAAGCTTGGTATATGGTTGTTAACTCAAAAACGCATTGGTACTCGTCTGCCACCAAAACGCTTACGGCTTTTGCAAGATCAGGGTGTTGTCTTTAACTAGTGCAAGCGCCAATTTCTATACGCGCTCGGTGTTTAGCGTCTGGATGATTTGTTGAGGCAGGTTCGGACACTTCGGATCCATACAAATTTTCTCAGACAATTGAAATAATCGACTTGTTTTTAACTCGTTGCTTATGCAGGGTCTAGTCTTAATGATTTTAAACGGTCTCGGGTAGGAGGTGGGTCAACTACCACTCTGCAGTGTACTCAGAGGCAAAGGTAAGCGTGGCGAGAGAAAACAACTGGGCGATTAGAAGTTATGGATAAGAATAATAAGCAAGAAGCTGGCGAATCGGCTTTGATCAAAATCACTGACAAGCTGTTGGAAAGAAATTCCCTGAACCGACGACTCCACTGGACGACCATAGCAAGTGAAAAAGTACTCCTAGCGGTTATTGGCGTGCTTACGTTGGTTGCGTGCTTACAAGCATTGATGGAAATGTATGCGAATGCCAAGGTGGGGTTACCTGATCTATTCCTGCTCTTCATTTACGCCGAAATTATTGGCATGATCGGCGCATTCTATTCCACCAGCCGCATTCCGGTGACCCTTCCCATAATCATTGCCATTACTGCTCTTTGCAGGCTTATTATTATGCAGAGCAAAGACTCGGAGGCTTTAGTTTTGTTAGCGGAGGCAGGGGCTATTTTAATACTCGCTCTTGCCGCTTATTTGATGAGTATTAAAGACAAGAACAGCTTGGATAAGTTACGCGAGAACAATAAGGACAGCGATTAGGAAGCTTGGAGACACTCGACTAACGAGGCGGGCTTGATGCCCGCCACATTTGTTAGTTTTTTATATCCAATGGCCGATAGTAGTCAGTGCCTGTGCGCTCAAAATTGCTGCGCATAGCTCTGAACTGTTCGCCTGCTGAACCTTCTTCCGTCAGTGTTAGGTTCTGTCGAATAAAGTTAACACTATCGGGGTTTAGTGCCCTTGCAACCTCCCAGTACTGATCGGCCTTTACATCTTGGCCGTGCCTGCGGAATAAGTTACCCAGACAAAAAGCCGCATCAGCTTGCTCTTGCTCTTTGGAGTGTTGGCGGATGTTGCCAGCTACTGTTGCGGCAGATTGCACATGCACGCTGTCCGCGCCGTTGGCTACCCAGTCTTTTAGTGCCGGTTCGTACACATCATTACCAAAGGTAATGGCTTGCTCACCTTCACCAATCGCATGAATTTTTGCATAGGTGCCTTCATCTATTCTGACGATACGTCCTTCTTCATCGATCCATGCCGCTGAAGGCACATTGACGAAGTTAAAGGCGCTACTGATTTGGTGATTTTCATCTACAACCTGAATATAGGTTGGATTTGCTGCATCAAAAATGGGCCCTGCAGCCGCTTCACCGCCAGTGTCTTGGGCGGCGCAAATGATGACAAAGTCAGGATCATTAATTTCTTCGTATATACGTTGCCACACGGGCACGTCAAGAAAACATCCTCACCACGATGACCAGGTAACGATTAACGCTTTTTTACCTTTAAGGTCAGCCATGCGCACCACATTGCCTTGGCGATCTGTGACTTCAATGTCCGGTGCCATGGCGTTGAGCATCATGTTGTCACGTTTCACCGGAATTTCCGCAAAACTCCACACACCTGCTTCCTGATCAGCAACGTAGGTTTGCTCGAGTAAATCCGCAAAGCCAGTGAGGTTAAACCACTGTCGCCCATCTTGCTCAAGCAATAACTGTTCATTCAATGGAATGCAAAGATCGTCTAAGCAAGCACCTTCAGGCTTAATTACGAAGCCGTTGACCTGCTGGAGGTCTTTTGGGTTGATTAGCAATTCACTGCCGCCGCCTGTTTCTGACAAGGTTATGGTTTTGCCCTGATACAGTATTGTGGCACTGCCTTGGGGGTGAATTTCTTTGGCTTCAAAAGGGCTTCGAAGCTCTGGGTAGGCCATGAAGGCTTTTGCCATTGGGTACTCCTCTTTCTTGTTCGAACTTGTCAGATAGTACGTTATTCAACCCAGTTGTGCGCAGAAACTAGCAAGTATTGGGTTTTGCTTTCCTCACGAGGCTATCCCTCGTTAAACTAAAGACATGCGAATGAAGAAAGACAAATCCAGCAAATCTAACTTGGTGTTTAGTACAGATAACCGAGTTTGTCCGGGTTGTCTGCGTGGGCAAACGGCCTGTGTGTGTAAGGAAAAGCACAATACGTTGGACGTTCAAGGAGACGGTATTGCGCGGCTGCATCGTGAAACTAAAGGTCGTAAAGGTAAGGGTGTTACTTTAATTAAGGGTCTAAGCGACGCAGACCTGAACCAAGTAGCGAAGAAATTGAAGAACGCCTGTGGTGTTGGTGGTTCGGTTAAAGCTGGTGTTATAGAGCTGCAAACAGCGGACCGTGACAGAATAAAAATACTGCTCGAGGAAATGGGCCACACGGTTAAGATTGCTGGCGGTTAACTGGCCTCTACGATCTAAGCCGCTATAAACCTGGCCGGCCTTGCCGATATCTCGGCGATGGGGTTCTCACCTTTCTCACCTTTCTCAACTTTCTCGCCGTTCTACCGCTCTCGTGCTTTCTTCCGTTCTGGGCGATTCAGTGTGTGGGCTTTTGTAGGTGTGTCAGAGCTTAACTACCAGATACTCTTCGATCAACACCGGCCCAAAACGGTTCGCGCAGATCTTTGCGCTTGATTTTGCCAACAGGACTTTTAGGTAACGGATCTGTCGTAATAGTTAAGCTGCTAGGTTTTTTGTAGGAGCCTAAATCGTCTACCACCATTTGCACCAATTCCTCCTCGCTGACCTGGGCGCCTTCTTCAATCACACAAAGTGCGTGAGGGGTTTCGCCCCATCGTTCGTGCGGTATGCCAAAGACCGCTACTTCCAGAACATTGGGGTGACCGGCTAAAACGTTTTCAAGTTCTGCGGGCCAAATATTAAAGCCGCCTGAAATGATCATGTCGTCGGCACGGTCGACCACGTAGAGGTAGCCATTGCCGTCGATCTTGCCTAGATCACCGGTCTTTATCCAGCCATTGACCATGCGCTGAGCGGTAGCTTCCGGGTTATTCCAGAACTCACTCATCATGCCGTCGGAGCGGGCAACTATTTCGCCGACCTCGTTAGCGGGTAGCGGGTTATTTTCTTCATCCCATATTTCTACTTCGGAGAATGGTAGGGCAAGGCCGCAAGCTCGGAGCGGGTTTGAACCCTCTATATCGCCAAACCACTGGGCTGAATTCATCATAGATACGGGTAATACTTCGGTCTGGCCGTAGCCTTGATATAGAACGTCGCCGAATACTTCCCGAGCAGCCAATGCTGTGGCATCTTGAATAGGAGCTGCGGCAATAAGTAGACACTTAAGCGATGAAAAGTTGCGGCCCCTAGAACTGTTGTCATGTACTACAGCGTTCATCATTGTTGGAACCATAAAGCCAAAATTTATCTGTTCGCGTTCAATTAGGTCTAATGTTTCGGTAGTTTCAAAATGATCTACCATGACATTGCAGCCACCGGACAGCCATATGGGTAAGTACTGATAACCCGAGCCATGGGAGATAGGGCCAAGGTGTAAGCATTTATCGCCAGGTTCTACAGGCGGAAATGTATAAAACCAGTCACGCCCTGCCGCTAACCAAGCCTTGTGCGTGTAGGCGACGCCTTTGGATAAGCCCGTGGTGCCACCTGTATGGCGAATAATGAAATAGTCGTTGGGGCTGACTGACACTTCTGGATCTTGCGCAGACTGTGACGCGAGCCATGCTTCATAGCCATCGTCGCGAATAAAGATATGCTCAAGGTCGGGTAGTTCTTGATCTAGACCTGTGACCTCCTCAGCGTGCTGTTGGCTGACCAAAAGCGCACGGCAGTTCGTGTGTCCCAGCATATGCGTATGCGCGGGTCGCCCGTTACGCGGGTAGAGGGGAACGCGAACCAGGTTAGCTATTGCCGCGGCCTGAAACAAGTCTGCCGCCTCTACCGAGTTGTCCTCCAATACACCAACTCGATCTCCAGGCTGCAAACCCATTGCAAGAAGGCCGTTGGCAAGTTTTACCCCGCGCTCCCATGCTTGGGCAAAGGTCAGGCGAGTATTGTTGTGAACTATCGCCTCGCGGTTACTGTAGTGCAGGGCCGCACGGCGCATCAGTGTTCTAACATCCATAACCTATCTCCCCAATATTAGATGTAGTGATAACTCTGACTTTGATCAATTCAAAGTCCAGGCTAAAAGGTGAAAATAGCAACCTAGCGTTCATTCAGCGCATCAAGGTGAGCCAACATGTCACGGACCATCACCGGAATAATTTGCTTCGGCATGTTATGTCCCATGTCCTCATAGACCTTAAAGGTTGAGCCTTTGATATTCTCTGCGGTGAATTGGCCATGATCTATGGGTAGAAGTTGATCGTCCTCGCCATGCAGTACTAGGGTAGGTACCGCTATTTGTTTAACTTTTTCGGTGCGATCTCCTGCGTTGAAGATCGCTGTTAGCTGATTGGGGAGCGCGCTAGTGAAAATGCCCATGTTCTTCAGGCGCTCTGCCTGCTCTTCAGAGCTTTCATTCATGTCGGATATGCCCTCGCTCTGTTGCTCCCCTGGTGGCGATAAATGGGGGGCGCCAGTAGTAGACATAATTGATATCAGTGAGTTTGTTCGTTGAGGGTAATCTACAGCAATAATCTGCGCGATCATGCCGCCCATGGAGGCGCCAATAACGTGGGCTTTTTCAATATCTAGCGCGTCCAGTACTGTCACCGCATCTGCTGCCATGTCCGCAAGTGTGTAAGGCGAGTTAACACTGAGGCCCACCTGCCATTTCAGCAGTTGCCACCAAAGCCATATCTTGCCCCTACCTTGGATTTTCGATGATTCGCCGGTGTCTCGATTATCTAACAACACCACTCGATATCCGCCATTTAAAAGGCCGTTGATTAGGTCTGGGTCCCATAGTCGATGTGATGCGGAAAGCCCCATTACTATAAGAATTGGGGGGGCGGTTACTTCTCCAACACTCAAGTAGGCGATCTCTATATCACCATTGCTGGTTTTTGACATGGGCGCATCGCGATCGTATTCGGCGTGGGCAACGCTGGTGATAAATACAAGTGCAGTGAGTACTGTCTTTATGAAAGCCAGAAAAGTTGGCTGGGTGTTGTGGACTTCTATTGCCTGCATTGTTTTTATTCTGCGCTTTATTCGGATACCAAATGTAATACTGGCCTCTGAGAATGTCGAACGCGTTTTATGCCAAACAGCACCGCGCCCCTAACTTGTGCAATTGCGGGCAGGATGCCTATTTCTTGGTTTGCTTAGCGATAGGCAAAGTGTTTGTTACCTGAGCGCATAGATCAAGCTGTAGACGGTGTAGCGAAATGCTGTAATCTGGGTGTTTCTAATTGAGATATATGTCTTGGCGCTGGGCAACCGCTGCTGTCGACCTATGTCTTTAAGTAATGATCATAAAGACAATAATTGCGCTTTTTTTGGAGAGAATAGATGAATACTAATCGTCAGTGGGTGTTAGCAAAACGTCCTTCAGGCCTTGTTACCCAGGACAATTTTACTTACACAGAAACGCCAATTCCTGAACCCGGTGACGGCGAGGTATTAGTTAGAAATTTATATTTATCCTTTGATCCTACCCAAAGAGGTTGGATGGAAGATCGACCAAGTTACTTACCACCTGTGGCTATTGGTGAACCTATGCGTGCAGGTTCGGTAGGCCAAGTAGTTGAATCTCGTCATGCCGACTTTGCGACAGGTGATCTTGTGCAAACTACCGGCGGTTGGCAGGACTTTGTGGTTGTAGCACCGGGCCAAGGCCCAATGGGTTTGTCGAAAGTCCCAGAGGGTGTCTCTGCGCAAATGATGTTGTCAGTGTTAGGTATTACCGGTCTCACAGCCTATTTCGGTTTGTTGGATCTTGGTAACCCACAGCCTGGTGAGACAGTACTTGTCTCGGGTGCCGCGGGTGCTACTGGCTCTGTGGCAGGCCAGATTGCTCGGATTAAAGGCTGTAACGTAGTGGGTATTGCAGGCGGCCCTGAGAAGTGTGCATGGCTTAAGGATGAAGCAGGTTTTCATGATGTTATTGATTATAAGAATGAAAACGTCAATGCACGTATTGGTGCTGCGTGTCCAAAAAAATTGGATGTCTATTTCGATAATGTAGGTGGCGATATTTTGGAGGCCGCTCTGAATCACATAAACCTACGCGCTCGGGTGGTTTTGTGTGGCGGTATTTCAGGATATAACGCAACAGAGCCAGTACCTGGTCCCGCCAACTTAATGAACCTTGTGACCAATCGCGCGCGTATGGAAGGCTTTATTATTCTAGATTACCTGCCGCGCGCAGCTGAGGCAGTGCAAGATCTACTGGGTTGGATAGCCTCCGGTGAATTGAAATATCAGGTAGATTTGCAGGAAGGTTTTGACAATATTCCTAATACCCTGCAGCGGCTATTTACTGGTCAAAACTTGGGCAAGCAGTTATTGAAGATAGCCGAACCAAGCTAGCACCTGAATTAACCCCCACTTTTGAGCGCTTCTTCAGCTGATCTGGCTGGAGGAGTCGCTAGTCCAGATTTTGCTTATCTAATCTTAGTATTTCTGCCCAGTTTCTTATTACTTGGGTTCTCCGCGTGCGCAAAATGATGAAAAAGTGGCCGCACTCTAAAGTCACGAAACCTATGTTGGATAGCCCGATTGTAGATCTCATAGAAGAGTACGGTATTCGCCTTGATTAGCCGAGTATTTGTCAAACAGCTTAAACTCAGGTCCGCTAATCAATGGGCTGTTTAGGTTTTTGGAAAAAGTGCGAACCGTGTGCCGCGGGGCTTGGGTATCCGCTGATCATCCGGTAGCCGGCAAAGTCGATCCATAGCGGTGACGCTGCCGTCAGCGTACTCCCAAATGAGTTGCTCGCCTTTAAGGTATCGGCGCACCACAATTGGTCCCCATCCGAATACGCGAAACTCAAGTACTTTGTTATTCCAGAATTTGCCTGCGGATGTGCGAGGACAATATTCGGTATTACCAATTGTGAAGACGACATTGCCTTCGGTGTCGTTTGAATTGAAGCCGCCGGTGCTGTTTGGGCCGGAGTCGTGAATGATGCCGCTGGAGGTAATCACAGTTCTTACGCCGCATTGTTCGACGCGTTCCACGTGTCCAACTTTGCCACTAACACCAATCCATAGGCCACGCATGTCAGCAGCATTTTCGGCTAACGGTTCTGTGCATTGCCTTAAAATTGGTAGCGGGAAGTGTGCATAGTTACAGCCTGGTGTATTGCCTTTGGCTATATCTACTGCCATTAGACCCTTACCGTCTAATTCTGGCAGTTCGCAATAGTTAATACTGCTGCCGTCCCCGGCAAGAGTTGCAGGGTCTATGGTTAGCTCAGGGCGTGGCGAAAAGAAGGCAAAACAAAAAGCTGCGACCACGAATATGCCAAGAGCGACAAACGCTCTGATCAGTATTTTGCCGAAGGCTTTCATTATGCCCACACTTCTAGGTTGTTGTGCCTGCCAATGTCGCGATTGAGTTTTATATCTAAGATCTCCGACATGTTACAGGCGCTAAGCATTGACTGAACTTCCAGTTTATCTGCTGCATAGAGTCCTGCGAACTCATCTTGTACGCGTTTGAGTAGATAGAAGCGGTAGGGTTGAGCTAATGCGCTTATTTTGGAGCCACGCATTTCGAATTCACAGTTGCCTACACCGCGTGGTAGCTGGGTATTTGGCTCTAGGTCTGTGTGCTCGCTCAGCCACGTATTTATCAAGTCTGCTGCAGCCCTGGTTTCTGGGATGAAATCAATGGCGATGTGTTTGAGCAATTCAATGAGCGTGCTGGCTACCTTATCGTCTGGGAGATAGTCTGCTTCGCTGGATGCAAATTCTCCCATGTCTGCGTCTGGTCGATTCATGCGCTCAACCCAGCGGAATAGGCGAATAGCTTTTTGCTGCATCATTGCCAACGGTTTAGGGTCGCGGCCTAAATGACCATACAGTGGCGCCATCATACCGAAGTCTCCGATACAGGGCTTGCCACCCAATAAATAGGGTTGCTGCGCAAAGTGATTGTTAAGTTTTGTCATCAGTTCAGCGTATAGAGTTTCAACCAGCTGCATAGTAGACGGCACAACGCCAAAGCCGATGGCTGCTGAACGCATTCGATTAGCGGCAGCAAGACCCCTTTCTTTGCGGTCAGGAGTATCAGGCATCATAGATTCAAAATGGAATTCCAGATATTTGAGGTTCTCTTCAGCGAAGTTCCAGCGGTAGTGCATGGCTGGGCGGAGCAAACCTTCAGCGCCAATAACATCAAATAGCAGGCTGAGTATTCTTTGCTTCGGTGAGCTCGGGGAAAAACCCTGGCCCGAGGTATTTTCAAAGTAATCAATAATTGCCGCGCCGTCGCGGACAACCGTGCCATCCGCCAATTCAATGGTCGGCATCGACTGACGCCCACCCGCTTTGGGTAGAACTGTTTTTGCATAGTAGGGTGTGTTGGGAATGACCTCGCTGTAGTCGATACCCGCTTTAATCAAATAGCTTCTGGCTCGTCCGGCGTAGAGCGACAGTGCCGACCCATAGAGTTTGATGGTATTTGTCTTGGTCATCTGGGTGCCCTTAATCGTTGTAGTGATTTTATCAAGCTAAGTAGAGTGGATTAGATTGATAATCGCCTGTGAAACTTGCTCAGGAGCATTTTCTTGCACGAAGTGCCCGCCTTTTTTGATGGTGTCGTGAGGCAATCCTTTGGTGCCGGGTATGCGGGCAAAAAATTGTTTTTCTATACCCGCTGTTACCGGGTCATTGTCTGCGAATGTACACAAGAATGGCTTGTCGAATTTATCAAAAAATTCCCAGGCCAAGCGTTGCTCCTCCAGAGACGGTGATGTAGGGAGCGTGGGTACTTGGCTTGGCATCGCTCGTGGCCCCATCTTAAAGCTGGGGTTTGGGAAGGGGGCTTCATATGCTTTGGCAATTTCCGTTGGGAAGGGCGATGTCATTCCAGCGCGGTGCAGCAAAAATTTCACGGCGCTGACCACGACCGAGGGTTGCTCCATCATCATGGACATCATGAAACCTACAGGCAGATCCTCAGATTCCCAGCAGAACTTTTGCCAGTAAGCGAACATAGTGGCTTGGTTGCCTTCCATCTTGCTAATTGCTTTTTGCATTTGTGGCAAAGTTGGAGTGGGTGCATTGGCACGAAAATTTTCTACTTCTTTAACAACGCTGTCTGCCACTTCGGGGTTGTAGGGTAAGCCCGTGTTGGCAACTACCACCCGTGCAAATCTGTGACTGTGGTTTACAACCAAACGTAGGCCTATTAAACCGCCCCAATCTTGACCGAAGAAAGTGATGTCCGAGAAGTCATTTTGCTCCAACCATTTGCCCATCCAGTCAACCTGGCGCTCATAGCTGTAGTCTTCGAGAGCTGCGGGTTTGTCAGATTTCCCGTAGCCGGGTAGGTCGGGTGCGATAACCCGCATACCCGCTGCAGTTAAATAGGGGATCATCTTTCGGTAGAGATAACTCCATACAGGCTGACCGTGCATACACAGCACAATGGGACCGTCCGCAGGGCCTTCATCTAGGTGATGAATACGCAAGTCGCTATTGTCGTGGGTTTTGATCACCGTGTAGTTAGGTGCAAACGGGTAATCAGCGAGGTTTTCAAATCTAGAGTCTGGAGTGCGAAGAATTTTCATATAACAAACCTATAAATAATGATAATCATTATAACTATTGGTCGGGTAAAAGAAAGGTGCTGTCATGAGACGGTACCGTGTAAATTGGTTTTCTCGTTTAGTAGAGCGACGTAGCTGTATTTTAAGGGGAGACTAAAAGGATGTTTCGACTAGAGCCTGACAGCTAATTTTAAAGACACAGATCGATACAGCGGACTCACGAATTTGATTTGGCCTTATCGGTTAGTACTTGTGTTTCTGGAGAGACCGGTGCTGTGAAGACACCAACCAAAGCATCAACAAGACTGTGTAGAAACAGCTGGGCCTGATCGCCAATAAAAGCATTTTTTTGCCTAGCTTGGTGATACATGGACGCCGAGCTCAGTAGTACTGCTGCATCTAAGCGTTGTTGATAAATTTCCGCATCAAGGTGGGGCAAAGCATCTTTTAGCATTGCAGCAGTTTGCTTGCCGCTGGCGCCGCCACCGCCTTGAGCAGTTGCCTTCGCTGAGGGTGATGAGTTTGTTAACACTAGTTCGTGACCAAAGGCTTTTACATAACAGTGAAAATCCTTATCTTCGCAGGCCAGTTCAAAAGCCGGTTGCACCATCAGTTTGCAAGCGTCCGCGACACTTGGTTGAGTGGTTGTTTGATGCAAAGCTTGTATCAGTTCCGCACGTTTTAGGTGGGTTTGATCTGAGCGCGCGAGTTTAATTTCTTCGATTAGTCCTGTTAAGTTCTTGAAGTGGTATTGCAGCGCAGACTCATTTTTTTGCCCAGCTGCGCTGACAATGTCGCGAATAGACACATTTTCAATGCCGCGATCTGCGATTAGCCGTTCAGCTGCGCGCATGATTGCGTTTTTGGTGTTATCGCTGCGAACGCGTCGATGGTCTGTGCTGGAGCTTAGCGCTTGAATCTGAGTTCTCCTTTGAAAGCGCACTTATTGGCTCGCACGCTCGATTAGGTTAAGCGTGCAAGTATAATCGCAAGTGTCGATTCTGGCCAATCTCCACACCTTGCAGCGGTTTGGAGGGTTATCTAGTAACTGTAGTTAATCCTCACTGGCTTCGAAGTCCAAAAGACTGGCGCCGCCTTCTACTAAGTCACCTGGGGCAAAATGGAATTGCAACACCATGCCGTCAGCTTGAGCCTTAATAGTGTGTTCCATTTTCATGGCTTCCATAACCACCAAGCCTGTGCCTTGGCTTACTGGTTCGTTTGGCTGCACCAATACCGAGACGATTTTACCATTCATGGGTGCTTGTAGGCCTGTGTCGTTGGCGGTGTTATCTGCACTGCCAATGTCTGGGGGCGTTAAGTGTCCTTGGGTATTGGTGCCGTCGAAGAACAGCGTAAAGTCTGTGTCGTGGCGCGCAATGGCGAGGCTGTGTGAGCGACCATCCACATTGATTCTGATTTGCTCACCAGTCATAGAGCCTTGCACTTTTTGTCTACCTAGCTGTGAATGCAGCAGGTATTCGTTGTCTCCCGTGTGCTCGGCTGCAATGTTAAAGCCTTTATCGCCCAGAGTTAGATTCAGGTTTTGCTGGTTGGCTTCGTTGCTGCGCCATGCATTGTTTTGGCTCCACGGGGAGTGAGGATCGTTTGCAGCGCAAAGAGTTGCTTGTTGATTAGCTTGCAGTTGGGCAAACGCGGCAGCAGCCAACAGCACCGGGGTATTTTCAGTATTGGGCGAGAACAGTACTTGGCTGTGGGTTTGGATAAAACTGGTGTCTAAATCAGCTTCAGCAAAACCGCTTGATTGGCTCAAGGCATGCAAAAAGCTGATGTTGGTGGTCACACCTGCGACATGATATTCGCTGAGGGCTTGGGTGAGCCTGCGTGATGCGCTGGCGCGATCGATATCCCAAACAATGAGTTTAGAAATCATTGGGTCGTAATAAATGCTGATTTCATCGCCTTGATTAACGCCGGTATCAATCCGCACATGCTGGGATTCGTCTGGCGTTGCTAAGTAGCTTAAGCGACCTGTTTGCGGTAAAAACTCTTGTTCTGGATCTTCCGCATAAATGCGTGCCTCAATAGCATGACCCATCAGCGGTACCTGGGCTTGTTGCACGGGCAAGGGTAGACCGTTAGCCACAAGGATTTGCCATTCCACCAAATCAAATCCAGTGATCATTTCGGTTACCGGGTGTTCTACTTGCAGGCGAGTATTCATCTCCATGAAATAAAAGTCACCGTTGGCGTCAAGTAGAAATTCAACTGTGCCTGCACCAACATAGTTAATTGCTTGGGCGCACTCTAATGCGGCGGTACCCATTTTATCGCGCAGGCTCTGACTCATGCCTGGTGCTGGAGCTTCTTCGATAATCTTTTGGTGGCGGCGTTGGATAGAACAGTCACGCTCGTTCAGATAAACCCCGTTCCCTAGTTGGTCACAAAATACTTGTATTTCTATGTGCCTAGGCTTGAGTAGGTATTTTTCCACCAGCATCAGCTGGTCAGCGAATGCGTTAGTGGCTTCGCGCTGAGCCGCAGCCAAGGCCTCATGGAACACTTCAGCACTTTCCACTATACGCATACCCTTACCACCGCCACCGGCAGCGGCTTTAAGCAGCACGGGGTAGCCAATTTTAGCCGCTTGCGATTGCAGAAAGTCTGGTTCTTGATTGTCACCGTGATAGCCAGAAAGTAATGGTACGCCAGCAGATTGCATAATCTCTTTAGCCGCAGACTTGGACCCCATGGCCTCAATAGATTCTACCGGTGGGCCAATAAAGTTCAGGCCGTTGTCGCTGCAAGCTTTGGCAAATCCTGCATTTTCGCTGAGGAAACCATAACCGGGGTGAATGGCATCTGCGCCAGTTGCCAGTGCAGCTTGTATGACTTTGTTGAAATCTAGGTAAGAGGCGTTGGCCATAGATTCGCCAATATGCACTGCCTCATCTGCCATGTTGACATGCAGTGCGTTGGCGTCTGCATCTGAGTAGACGGCGACACTAGATAAGCCGAGTTTTTTTACCGTGCGAATAATACGACAGGCGATTTCGCCTCGGTTGGCGATAAGTATTTTGCTGATCATTGGATTACATCCTAAACACGCCGAAGCGTGTTGAATCTATTGGGCGGTTCAGAGAGGCGGATATTCCTAGGCCAAGGACCATGCGAGTATCTGCTGGATCGATAATTCCATCGTCCCAGAGTCGTGCTGATGCGTAATAGGGGTGACCTTGTTGGTCGTAGGTGTCGAGTACCGGTTGCTTGAAGGTAGCTTCGTCTGCCTCAGACCACTCCTCGCCTTGACCTTCTAACTGATCGCGTTTCAGTTGAGCCAGCACGCTAGCCGCCTGTTCGCCGCCCATAACTGAGATTCGGGCATTGGGCCACATGAATAAAAAGCGTGGGTCATATGCACGGCCGCACATGCCGTAGTTACCCGCGCCAAATGACCCGCCAATAACAACTGTGAACTTAGGCACTTGGGCGCATGCTACAGCGGTAACCATTTTGGCACCGTGCTTGGCAATGCCACCTGCCTCATATTGCTGACCGACCATAAAGCCAGCAATGTTTTGCAGAAATACCAGAGGGATTTTCCGCTGGGCGCACAGTTCAATAAAGTGCGCACCTTTCACTGCTGACTCGCCAAATAAAATGCCATTATTGGCAACGATGCCCACGGGGTAACCATAGATACGGGCAAAGCCTGTTACTAAGGTAGTGCCATACAAGGCTTTGAATTCGTCGAACTCAGAGTTGTCTACAATACGAGCAATGACATCGCGCACGTCGTAAGGCTGGCGCGAATCGCTGGGCACAATGCCGTAGATTTCTTCAGGGTCATAGGCGGGTACTCTGGGTTCGCGCAGATCAACGCTGGCGGGCTTAGTACGGTTGAGGTTGCTAATGGCTTGGCGCACCAGTTGCAGAGCATGAGTGTCATTTTGTGCATAGTGGTCGGTAACGCCGGAGGTGCGCGAGTGTAAGTCAGCGCCGCCCAGTTCTTCTGCACCGACTATTTCTCCAGTGGCTGCCTTCACTAACGGCGGTCCTGCAAGAAAAATGGTGCCTTGGTTTTTAACAATAATGGCTTCGTCTGCCATGGCGGGAACGTAAGCGCCGCCTGCAGTACAAGAACCCATGACCGCTGCAATTTGCGGAATGTTTTCCGCGGACATATTGGCTTGGTTGAAAAAGATCCGACCAAAGTGGTTGCTGTCTGGGAAGATGTCGTCTTGCAAGGGTAAGTTGGCACCGCCGGAATCTACTAAATAGATACAGGGCAGATTATTTTGCGCGGCAATGGCTTGAGCTCGCAGATGCTTTTTTACAGTGAGGGGGTAGTAGCTGCCGCCTTTAACAGTAGCGTCATTGGCGACAATAATGCATTCCTGACCTTCTACACGACCGATGCCTGTGATGATGCCTGCACAAGGCACGTCTTCTGGGTAAATATCTAACGCAGCAAGTTGCGACAGCTCTAAAAACGGGCTGCCTGGGTCCAGCAGATTCTGGACTCTGTCTCTGGGTAATAGCTTGCCCCGCTCTACGTGGCGCTGTTGATACTTTTCGCCGCCACCTTTTTTAGTTTCCGCTACCTTTATTGCAAGGTCTTGGACAAGGGTGCTCATGGCAACCTTGTTCGCCTTAAATTCAGCGCTACCCGTGTTCACGGTGCTGGGAAGTATTGGCATTGATCTAATCTCCTCGGTCTTCAATGCAGGCGTAAAACGCCTTGCCAAAATCTCAACAAACCGTGGTCGACCAGAGAGGCGATTTCCGGTTGAACGTAGTGATTTGCAGAGTTGGGCGGTCGCTTACAGGCAGCATCGAACGTGTTGTCTCTGCTCTCAACTATACCTGTAGAGGGGGGCGTGCGCCTATGGGTTGCGTTATTGGTTTTGTTGTTAAGGATTTTACCAGCAGCCGGTGCAAGCTTCGCCAATCAAGCAACACTGCCGTTATAGCTGAGTGTAGCTAAATGTCGCTAAAACTCCCGGGTTTCGCCTATTTCGAATACCCATGTCTTTTCTTCACCCAATGTCGTAGAAGCAGCCGCTTCTTTGAACAGTACTGGTGGTTCCGCTAAAGGCTCGTCGGATAAATCGAAGGTACCAAAATGAATGGCTAGTACGTTATCCGCCTTGATATCCAATGACGCCATCACTGCTTCTTTGGGGTCCATGTGTGAGGCTTTCATCATGGCGGTGGGTTCGTAGGCGCCAATGGGCATAGCTGCCACATCGAATGGCCCAAGCTTCTCACCAATTTCTTTAAAGCCCGGGAAGTAGCCGGTATCGCCTGCGAAATAGAATCTCTTTTTAGGCCCTGTTACGGCCCAAGACGCCCATAGAGATTTTCGCGTGTCGCTGATGGAGCGCTTGCTCCAGTGTTGTGTCGGTAAGCAGTGAATGGTTAGGTTTTTGTAGGTTGCGGTATCGCCCCAATCCATCTCACTGACGTTGTTGATGCCTTGGCTGTTGAGTAATCTTGCATTGCCCAATGGTACGAAAAATTGGGTATTTGCATCCCGCGCGGCCAATTTCTTTAAGGTTGGTAAGTCTAGGTGGTCGTAGTGATTGTGCGACACAACCACAAAATCAATAGCGGGTAAGTTGTCTATTTCAATGCCGGGTTCGACAAATCGGCGCGGCCCAATGTACGGCATAGGACTGGGCCAGTTTGACCATATTGGATCGGTAAGAAATGTTACCCCGTGCATTTGTACAAGTACTGTTGCGTGACCTACCCAGGTGACTGTGGTGGTTAGCTCATCTGCGGCATTTGCACGCAGTATTGCGCCATCATTTTTGCTCAACGTAGGCGCGCCGTCGCTACTACGAAAGTAGGTGCCGAAACGGCGTAGCAAAAAAGGTACGCGTACGTTTAAGCCACCTTGGGAAAGTTCGCCTTTAACGTTTGTGAACAGACCTTTGCTGTCGATGGGTGCTTTTGTAAAGTTTGCCATAGTGTCTTCGTTAGCCCTTGTACCTTGAATGAATGAAATGCAAATGAGGCCCAAAAGTAATGTAATTATTTTTATGCGGCGCAATGTGGTGATTCCGAGAAAAACAGTAGGGCGCATCCTAACAGCATGCAGCTTTATAGAAAATTCGAGTCAGTGGGTGGGGTGTAAGAGGAGAAGGGGCACTATCGAATTGATCAGAGTTTCCCTAGGATGCGTCCCTACAAACGCATAAATCGAGGGGTAGTATGCTGGCAATTATTGGCGGCTCTGGGTTGTATCAGCTAGATGAGTTGAGTATTGAAAACGAGCATGTGATGGAAACACCATTTGGTCAGCCTTCGGGCCCGATTATTCAAGGCAGTTATCAGGGTCGGAGCGTTTTGTTCTTAGCCCGTCATGGTGTAAATCATCAGCTGCTGCCTCATGAAGTGAACTATAGGGCGAACATATTTGCGTTGAAGTCTCTGGGTGCTCGACGGGTATTGGGTATTTCCGCTGCCGGGAGTTTGCGCGAAGACTTAAAGCCCGGTGACTTGGCTATTGCCACTCAGTACTTTGATCATACTCGAGGCAAGCGTGCCTATAGTTTCTTTGGCAATGGCGTTGCCGCTCATGTTTCCACAGCTCATCCGGTATGTGCGGTGTTGGCTGCTGACATTCAAAATGCTGCAGCGCGCATTGATCAGCCATTACACCAGAACAAGACCTACGCCTGTGTGGAAGGGCCAAGACTAGGTACGCGAGCCGAGAGTTTCTTTCTCCGTGACAGCGCAAAATGTGACTTGGTCGGTATGACTAACGTGCCAGAAGTGTTTTTGGCGCGTGAAGCGCAAATGGCCTATTGCACCATTTGTTTGGTCACAGACTTTGATTGTTGGATGGATGATCCGTCACAGCATGTGAGCGTTGAAAAATTCTTTGCCACCTATCAAGGGGCGATGACCAATGCCAAAGCTATATTGCCAGAGCTTTTGCGTGCGCCGTTTACTGATACCCCGACAGAAGTGCGTGAAGCATTAGCGGGGTCAGTCCTGACCCCCGATGAGGCGTTAACCGACGAGCAAAGACAATGGCTGAGTGTTCTGCGGGCTTAGAATTGGTTAGCTTTTTTAAATCTTAGCCGCTGCAACTACCGCCACCCAAAACACAGAACTTGGCGCAGTGGGGGTGGTTGAGGTGGACGCTTTTGGCGGCTTGTTTAAGCGTGGTGCCCAAATTAAATTGCTCGTCGTAGGCCAGTAGCGTACACGCCATGACTGATGGCTGCTCCTGATCCTTGTGTTTGACCACCATGCGTGAGGTGGCACACATCATATCGTTGGCGGCAACACCCAGAATATTCCAACAATCAGTGGTGATCTCTGGTACGTGGGTATGGTCATTCATTTCAGGGAACAAAGTCAGTTGCGTGGCATCCAGTGCGTCGACACAAATTTTTTGTTGCTGGAATAAGACGGCAAAACCTTTGCGCAGTTCATCTTCGCCCTCGCCCCAGCGGGTGCGCCCGGCAATATCTATTTGGAACTTGTTCCGAGACAGCCACCTTAACCCTTTGATCATGGGCGCCCATGAATCTGGCCCGCGTTCTTCTTCGTGCAGAGTTTGCTTGAAGTGGTCAACGGAGACCCTAATTGTCATAGCCTTGCCGTAGGTTTTTAGCAGATCTAAAAGCCCAGCTTGAATCCTAGGTCGCATCATAGGTCGCATGGCATTGGTCAGTACCAATAGCTTAAAGCCACGACTCAGACACGCCTGCATAATGGCTAAGATCTCAGGATTCATAAATGGCTCACCGCCGGTAATGCCTATTTCCTGCGTGCCAAGGCCATTTTGCTGGATCTCATTTAAGTAGGGGAGCGCTTCTTCGAGAGTCAAATAAGACAAGCGATCATTGCTGGGTGTGGATTCGATATAACAGTTCTCGCACGCTAAATTGCACAGCGTGCCGGTGTTCAACCACAGGGTCTTCAGTTCGTGTAAATCCACATGAGCACGTTGGCTACCATCGTCAGTGATATAGGGGTCGGCAAATTTCATAGATGCTGTAAATCGGTGCTCTTAATCAATTCTGGGTAACTGCTTACGCATGCGCATGGTAGCGGGTTTTGCACATATTGTTGATCACCTGAGCAAACAAAGTTACATAGAGTTAAAAAATTGGTGCAATGCCAAGTTTTGCTGTGAGGTGCTAAGTTACATTTTGTTGCAGTCTTAGCTGCGGTTATGGCTATTTCTCTCTGCGGTGTTTATGAGCGGCGCTGAAAATCTGATGAACGAAGTACGGAATGTCGTTTTTATCGTTGCGAATGCCCATTTAGTTAGTCTTCCGCGTTATATTGCGCAATCAAGCAAAGCATGGATTGGTTAATGAATATTTTAGTGAAAATAGTAGTAATTGTTTTGGGCATTTTGCTAGTGCCCACTGCTGCGGTGTTAACTGCGGCTGCAAAAATGAGTTCCGCAGATGGCCCAAACAGGGTTTTTTCTGGTGGGCCTTTAGTGTCCGGAGAGTTATACGCAGGTGCAGAGCCAGATTGGGGCTTTTTAGAGCAAGTGCCTACGGTGGAATTACAGCTACTCAACCCGCCTGAGTCGCGGCGTATATGGGTAGCCGAAGTGGAAGGTAAAATGTACGTGTGGTCAGGCTATATGAATTCATTTTTCGGCAAGATCTGGAAAACTTGGCCAGGGCAGGCGGTGGCTGACGGGCGCGCGGTTGTGCGTATAGAAGGGGTTCGTTATGAACGCCAGCTCAAGCGTATTCAAACTGGAGATGTATTAGATGCAATAGCTGCCACCATTAGCGCTAAGTATCCTTCTCGAGCGACTCGCGCAGTTATCGAGTCGGGTGATCTTTGGATATTTGAAGTTGCACCCCGCGACCCAGAAGTAGCAATTGAGGAAGTTAAGTCAGTAGGAGAAGCTTCGTGAGCTTATTTATTAAATGTATTGCCGCGGCAGTCGCTGCTACTGTTTTGAGTGTTTGGTTCATACCAGGTGTAGCTGATTCAGTTGAAGGTATCTTTCAATTATTTGTGTTAGTTATTTCCAGCTAAGCCGTACACCTGTTACCCGTTTAAGCTGTTGCAAGACAACATTCCTTAAGCGGGTAACCGCTCCTTTGATCGCTCCTTTCTAATGCTTTTCGCAACTGCTGCAATGGCTAACCTTTACCAAATGGATTGGCATTGCGCTTACCAAAATCTGGTAGCTTGCTAGGATCTACGTCAACCCAGTTTGCGGGTCTTTTTGCGAAGAAAGCAGCGTTGCCTTCCGCTGCATCGGGACCATGAATTGCCCACGCGATGACGTCATCGTCCTCGTATATGGCTTTATACAATTCGCCTTCATCCATCATTCTGCCCCAAGTCATCTGCTTGACTATGGACACTGCTGACGGTGAAGAACCTACGGCAATTTCTGTCGCCAAACGGCGTGCTTCATCCATCAATTCGGCTCTAGGTACCGCGCGTAGTACTAGCCCCATATCAGCGGCCTCGGTGCCTGATACTTTGCGGCCGGTTAAAAGTAGATCTGAGGTTTTTTCAATCCCAATCAATCTAGGTAGGGTCCAGGTGGTACCCATTTCAGGTATTAGGCCCCACTTTACAAATGAAAACGCAATGTTGGCTTCTGTGGCGGCTAATCTAATGTCGCAGGTCAAAGGGTAAGCGGCCCCAAACCCACCGGCTGAGCCGTTAATTGCGCAGATTACGGGTTTAGATATTTGAAATGGATAAGTTCTCAATACGCGCTGGGTTGGATGGTCCTCTAGCGTGTCGGTGGGTTTTGCATTTTCACCACGTTCGCGCACGTCGTTGAGATCTAGGCCCACACAAAATGAGTCGCCGACACCAGTAATAATGACTACACGGACATTAGGGTCGCGGTCGCATTGGCGCAGGTACTGGGTCAATTTCACGGCCATTTCCGGGCTATAGGCATTGCGCTTTTCCGGATTGTTGAGGGTAAGGGTTGCGATGTGATCTTGTATATCTATCAGTAGGTGACTCATGTACTTCCCCGTTTATGGTCATATGAATAGTGTTATTACCGCCTATATTTCAGCGTCCTTTTTTAGATTAACAGATAGCGATGACTATATTCATGTCGCAAACTTTCGTTGCGCAGGGTGGGTTGCTCTGAATCCTCAGAAAAAACGACAAAAGAGAATTTGATGGGGCTGTTAACCCAAGAACACCTTGATTTAATTGGCATTGCTGAATTTAGTGTTGAAATAGAAGTTAGTCGGCGGGGCATCAAAAGCATGCCGCCACTACAGGGCAACAATAGGCCAAATATGTTTAGGGCGACAAAGCGCCGCCTATGCTAATTTTTATTCTGTTTAGCCTCATCAACGTCTTAGCGGATATGCGGGTTGACGGCACTGCGCGGCGTAACGTTGCAGGCCCAAAGCTGCCGCTTAAACGTATCATAACTGCGGGAACTCAGATCATTGTGCACAGACCTGTTAAGGCTGGAGATTGTTCGACTGCTACTCATGTTGGTTTGTTCATGTACAACGCCGCGGTTTGGAGCGCCCACCGTATGCATTACGATGAGACCTATGCTAAGGAGGTAGACGACTACCCAACCGTGGTGATAAATGGCCCCTTGCAAGGTGATTTGCTTTCTCCGGTGGCGCTAGAACTTGGGTTCAACATTGTGCATCGCACAGTTCTAGCTTTTCGGCTTTAAGTGCAAAAAAGCTATTGCGCTGAGTAGACGGCACGTTAAGGTAACGCTCCTAATTTAAATCACAAGAGAACTACGCTTATGTTCAGTCATATTATGATCGGTGCTTCTGACCTTCAGGCTTCGAAGGTTTTTTATGATGCGGTTTTGGGTGCCTTAGGCCACAAACCCGGTGTTATCGATGACAAAGGTCGATGTTTCTATATGACTGAAGCAGGTATCTTTGCTCTATCTACGCCCATAGACGGTGAGCCGGCTTCACATGGCAACGGCAGTACAATTGGCTTTCACGCAGCCAGCACTGAAGCTGCAGACGCTTGGCATGCTGCGGGTGTAGCAAATGGTGGAGTCACTTGCGAGGACCTGCCGGGCTTCCGCGGCGGACCAAGTGGCATGTACTTGGCTTACCTGCGCGATCCTTCAGGTAATAAGATCTGTGCCTTGCATCGTCCTGGCTAGACTACTCTATACATGCAACGCCAGCTGCAGTGCGCTGGCGTTGTCATCTTTTCGCCTTAATGCAGGCTTTTGTTGACCAACTATTGTGTCTTTTTCCGCTAGTGAACTTGGTAAATTGCAGTCCTATTTTTTTCTTTTTCAGTGCAGGTCTATCCAACTAAATAGGTGGTGTTGCAACCTGCCTTCTATGATGGTCAATCATGCTTAGACCGCTAATGTTCATATTGGCATGGGCGAGTATTTGTCTGCGCTTGATTATCCCCATGGGTACTATGCCCACGGACGGTCACTGGTATTTAATACTTTGTCCGGACGGCATGAGCGTCAAGCAAATGCCGGATATGCTGGGCGAGCATCATCAACACCACAACTCAAGTGAAGTTGAACCCATCAATTGCGACTTTGCAGTATTCTCGGCAAGTGATGAATTAAACCTGACGGCTTCGCCTGTACTACTCGCCACTACTTATTCTTTCGTCACCACTCCCACGTTAAGCGTTGCTGCGCATTCTGCAGGAACGTTCACCAACTACCATTCTCGCGCTCCACCAAGGGTTAGATTTTTCTACAGCTAAAATTTTAGTAATGCAAAAATGTAACACTATGGAGAATTGTTATGAGCAAGATATTTGCTTTGAGTTTTTTCTGCCTGTGCAGTATTGCTGCTTGGGCGGATACTAGGCCTGACAGCCACGCACCTATTGGTGTAATGGGCGACCACACACACGAGAAAGGCGAGTGGATGCTGTCCTTTCGTACCATGACTATGTCGATGGAGGGGAACCGCGATGGTACTTCCTCATTATCCCCAGAAGTCATTGTGCAAACACAAGCTAATGCGTTTGCTGGGATGCCAATGCAGCCAGCAAACTTACGCATTGTGCCAACCAAAATGACTATGCAAATGCAAATGCTGGGTGCTATGTACGCGCCAACGGATCGCATTACGTTAATGGCCATGACCAGTTACAAAAATACTGAGATGGATCACGTTACGTTTATGGGTGGTATAGGTTCAACGCGCCTAGGTACTTTTACGACTAAAACGAGTGGTTTGGGTGATACTCAGGTATCTGCGCTAATCAAATTAGATACTGGTGCATCTTCTGCGCTATGGCATGGAACATTGGGTCTTTCTTTACCTACCGCAGATATAGAGTCTACGGATGAAATACTTACGCCGATGAATATGCGGCCCACTATTCGCTTGCCCTACCCCATGCAGTTGGGTTCTGGCAGCTACGACTTGGTAACTGGTTTGACCTATTCAGATCGCGCAACCAAGGTGGCTTGGGGCAGTCAGTGGCGAAGTATTTTGCGTCTGCAAGATAACTCTGCAGATTATCGTTTAGGTGATGAGCATCAATTGTCATCATGGCTGAGCTACAGGGTCGCACCAGCGATTAGCCTTTCGGGTCGGCTTGCCTACCTTCATAGGGGCAATATAGACGGTAGAGATTCGCTGGTTATGGGTCCCGTCCAGACAGCTGATCCCAACCGGCACAAGCGCCAACGCTTAGACTTGGCAATAGGTGGTAACTGGGTTTTGCCTAATGCGAGCTATCGTCTTGGTTTAGAGTTTTCTGTTCCTGTGTGGCAGCGCTTGGCAGGGCCGCAGATGGAAACCGATTGGGGTCTAACCCTTGGTTTGCAATGGAGTCCTGGTTAGGCAGAGGGCATGTCTGGTTGGCTGTCTTTATGGTAGCTAATTGTTACAGTGTTTTGGAAAAGGCAGTGGCATTTTCAAATGCCATTGCCTAGACCCCCTATAGCTTGTTTCTTATATCTCGCCTTTGATCTGCTGCATGACCACTGAGAAGTCTTTGCTCGTTAAACCTGCATCATCTAAGTGCTGATATATATTGGTGGCGTGTTCTCCTAGCGGCGTGGATGCGCTCACTGATTGACCTGCATCCTGTGCCAGTTTTAGATCTTTGAGCATCATGGCTACAGCAAATCCGGCGGTGTAGTCATTATTTGCGGGAGAGGTGGGTACCGGTCCTGGGGCAGGGCAGTAGGAGGTCATAGACCAGCATTGCCCCGAGGCTTTGGACGAGATTTCAAAAAACTTTTCGGCGCTGAGGCCTAACTTTTCCGCCAAGTTAAAAGCCTCTGATGTGGCGATCATGGAAATGCCCAGCAGCATATTGTTAGCAGTTTTGGCTGCTTGTCCGTTGCCGGATACGCCCGCGTGGAAAATGTTCTTGCCCATATTGCTGAGTAGATCCTGGGACTGGGTGAACGCTGCGTCACTACCTCCAACCATAAATGTTAGTGTGCCTGCGTTAGCTGCGGCCACACCTCCTGAAACTGGTGCGTCTACTGTCGTGTAACCTAAGGTTTCAGCTTGGCTGGCGATATCGCGTGCTTCGCTAACGGCAATGGTCGAGCAGTCTATTAACACTGCAGTTTTTAGTGCGTGGCTAGTGATACCGTCTGGATCAAAGTAGACACGGTGGACGTGTTTGCCCGCCGGTAGCATGGTGATGACATATTCGGCATTGGCCACACAGTCGGCAATAGTCGTAGCGCCGGTAGCACCACTGCTCACGGCTTGCTCTATGGCTTGGGGGTTAAGGTCATAGGCTTTTACGCGGTGTCCTGCTTTGGCTAAATTGGCGCACATGCCGCTACCCATGTTACCCAGACCTATAAACGCTACGTTACCCATTTCTCTCTCCCTGTGATGCGGTGTTTTCTCGATAGTTAGACGCTGATAAAAGCTTCCCTACCACTCTGCAATGCTGCCATCTGCATGTTGCCATAGCGGGTTACGCCATCTATGCCCGACCTTCGCCCGCTCAATTACAACTTCTTCATTTATCTCAATGCCTAGACCTGGCTTTTGCGGAATGTCCACGTAGCCGTCTGTGTAATGGAAAACACTGGGGTCCACTAGATAGTCGGTCAAATCATTGCTTTGGTTATAGTGGATGCCTTGGCTTTGCTCTTGAATAAAGGCGTTTTGGCAGACAGCGTCTACTTGTAGGCAGGCTGCCAGTGCAATGGGTCCTAACGGACAATGTGGGGCTAGCCCAATATCCCAAGCCTCGGCCATATCAGCGATTTTTTTGCATTCGGTAATGCCACCCGCGTGAGATAAGTCGGGTTGAATGATATCTGCTGCCCCTAAGGTGAAGAGCCGCTTGTAATCAAATCGAGAGAACAGGCGTTCTCCAGTAGCGATGGGGATATGCGTATTCTTACGCAGCTCAGCCATGGCTTCCAAGTGCTCACTGAGTACGGGCTCTTCAATAAAGAATGGAGAGTAAGGCTCTAGTGCTTTAATCAAGACTCTTGCCATTGGCGCGTGTACTCGCCCGTGAAAATCTACCGCTATATCCAATTTGTTACCCACAGCCTCGCGCAGACTCGCCATGCGCTCTACCGCTTGGTCAACGGTGGCCATGGTGTCGACAATTTGCATTTCTTCCGTAATGTTCATTTTGGTGGCTTTGAAACCGCCGTCTATCGCCGCCTTTGCAGATGCAACTATGGCGTCTGGTCTGTCGCCGCCTACCCAGGCGTAGACCCGTATGCGATCCCTGACTTGGCCGCCTAGCAGTTGGTGCACGGGTGCATTGTGATACTTGCCCTTGATGTCCCACAGGGCTTGATCGACCCCAGCTATGGCGCTCATAAGAATGGGTCCGCCGCGATAAAACGCTCCCCGGTACATGGCTTGCCAGTGCTTTTCAATTTGCAGTGGGTCTTGACCAATAAGGTAGTCGGACAACTCGTCCACCGCTGCTGCGACAGTATGGGCCCGGCCTTCAACGACAGGTTCGCCCCATCCGAAAATACCTTCGTCGGTTTCTATTTTTAAGAACAACCAGCGCGGCGGCACGATGTAAGTGGTGATTTTGGTAATTTTCATAACGTATCCAAATAGGCGAGAAGTGTAGCCAGTTTGCTATCTCGCAGCTTAAGCATTGGTGTCTATGCGCCTGATCATATCAACCTGTTTTTGTCTGGGTAGATCTTACGCCATTTATGCGGGAGAGGCTCTGGACTATTCCAGCCTTAGAACTGGGATTAGTTCTACTCGTGTCCTTCGCCCCCAGCGCACCAGTAGCCAGAACAGCAAACAGGTGGCTAATATCAATCCAATTACCCAGCAAATGCTCGTGACGGGGTGTTGGCTGTACGTGCCAATTTGATAGGTGATGACTGCGCAGCTATAAGCCAGCGCAAAGGACCAGATCACAGAAAAGCTGGCCCAAAACCCACCGGCCTCTTTGAAAATTACGCCTATGGTTGCGACACAGGGCATATAGAGTAGGACAAATAGAAGGTAAGCAAATGCACCAATTTGCCCGTCGAATAAGTTTTGCATGGCTTGCACGGTGGAAATTTGCACGTTTTGTGTTGCTGTTTGCTCATCCAAATTTTTAAGATCGCCTAAATCTAACCCCAATGGATCGTCGATTTGCGCTGCTACGCCAAGTACGTTTTCCGGCACACTATTGAATGCGCCTTGAACCAGAGCAGTGATGCTGGTGTGCGTATCCTCAAGGTCTGGGGTGTAGAGCGCATCCAATGTGCCAACGACCACTTCCTTAGCAAATATACCGGTAAATATACCCACGGTGGCTGGCCAGTTATCTGGGCCAATACCCATGGGCGAGAACACCGGTGTAATGGATTTGCCGATGGTGGAAAGCACAGATTTCTCGGTGTTTTCGTTGCCCACGCTGCCGTCAGTGCCTATGGAGTTGAGGATATTTAGGGCGATCACAACGAGCACAATGGCTTTACCAGCTCGTAATACAAAGCCCTTTAAGCGTTGCCAGGTTTGGATAAGGATATTTTTTACAATCGGTGCATGATAGGGCGGCAATTCCATAATGAATGCGCTTTGGCTTTGCGGCAGTAAGTGTTTTTTTACCGCCAATGCCGAAGCCACGGCTAATACGATGCCAATGACATATAGGGCAAATACAACATTCTGCCCATTAGAGGGAAAGAATGCGGTGGCAAATAACGCGTAAACCGTTAGGCGTGCGCCGCAGCTCATGTACGGTGCCATAAGAATGGTAAGGATACGGTCTGACTGGCTGTCTAAAGCTCGCGTGGCCATTACCGCTGGAACATTACAGCCAAACCCCACAATGAGTGGTACAAAAGATTTACCCGCTAGGCCCATTGATCCAAGCAGCCGGTCAACAATAAAGGCAATGCGTGCCATATAACCTGAGTCTTCTAATACAGATAAAACTAGGAATAGTGCGCCGATGACTGGAATAAACGTGCCGACCAATTGCACGCCGCCGCCTACTCCATCAGCTAGAAATACCGTCAGCCATTGGGGTGAGCCTAGGGTGTTGAGCAACTGCCGCGGCATTTCTACAAACAGTGCTGAGCCTAAGAGATCAAAGAAATCGATAAAGGCAGAGCCGAGATTGATTGAGATCATAAACATCAAATACATCACCCCGAGGAATATGGGGAAAGCCAGTACGCGGTGCATAACAATACTGTCGATGATTTCTGTGTGACTGCGTGCTTTGGGTAGCTGTCGGGACACCTTAGCTAACAGCCCGTCGATTTGTGCGTAAACTTCTATATCCGTTGGGTGGATTGGTTGAACCTTACTTACTTCAACGGCATTTGGTTTATCGCCCAGGGTTGCTAACACTTCAGCCATACATGTTTTTAGACCGTCTATGCCTTGGTTCTTTGCTGCAATGATGCCAACAACAGGGCAACCTAATTCATCGGATAGTTTTTCTAGGTCCAGCTCAAAACCATAGTCTTGGGCCACGTCCAGCATGTTAACGACCACAATCAGGGGTTGCGAAGTTTTGCGTAAACCTTGGGTTAGATAAAGTCCGCGAGCCAGCGACGAGGCATCGAGAACATTGATCAGTAGATCTGCTTCGCCTGTCTCAATGTATGACTGTGCTATGCGCTCATCTAAGCCACTGCTTGTGGCGTGAAGGCTGTAGGTGCCGGGTAAATCTACTAGTTCTACAGATGCTTTAGACGAGTGTTCGAGCGCAAAGTGCCCGGCTTTTTTTTCTATGGTTACACCAGGCCAATTACCAATCTTCTGATTACGTCCTGTTAATCGATTGAAGAGTGTTGTTTTTCCGCAATTGGGATTGCCTACCAGCGCGATGGTAGTCATACGATCAGTTGCACCAATAGTGCGGTGGCTTCAGACGGGCGCAGTGCCAGACTAAAATTGCGAAAACGGATTTGCATAGGGTCGCCCAGTGGTGCGAGTCGCTCAATGGTCAAGACTGTACCGGGCACCAAACCCAAGCGTTGTAGCTGGCTCACGTACGCAGAATTCTCAGTGTAGCCGATTACCCGCACTCGGCTACCTAGAGGAAAGTCACGCAAAGGTGTCGCGGCAGGTGCCTGCGAGCTCTTTTCTGTTGAGGGTGATAAAGACATTTGTAAATGGGCAGAGGCTGCGGCTTAACAGGACAATTATGTGAGGCAGGAGGGTGACAGTATGTGGGCCTTAATGCAAATGATTCCTATTTGAGTTTAGACCAGCCGCGCTGGTCTAGTATTGGTTGCGCCTTTTCTAGGGGTTATATATTGCTGACTCGAACTCTTTCAACATTGCCACGGCTTTGGTGTCATAAAACGGCAACACTTGGGTTGCGATGACCGCGCAAAGGTCGTTTTCGCGATCGATCCAAAAATAGCTATTAAATAGGCCCGCCCAAGAAGCGGAACCTTTGGGTCGTCCTGATTGTGTCTGCGCTTGATGTAGTAAAAAGCCCAGACCCCATTTTGCTGGCTCGCCGAAACCCATATCGAAGTCGTTACTAACGCCGGGGATTTGCGTAGGGCCAGGGTTGACGTCTAAATCGCCAATGTGATTTTCGAACATCATATCCACTGTATAGGGCTGCAAAATCTTTGCGCCATCTAGTGTGCCTTGATTTAGTAAGGCCCGCATAAACCGAAGGTAATCGGCAATAGTTGAGCTTAAACCACCCCCGCCAGAGACTGGTTCGCCAAGGTGAGGGGTTACAGCTAGGCCAGCTTCAGTTCTGGCATGGATTGCAGCGCGTCTTGCAGCCTTTTCTTCAGGTACTTTGTAAAAGCTGTCCTGCATACCCAGCGGGGCAAAAATGTGCTCTTGGAAGTACACGTCCAGGCTTTTGCCGCTGAGTGTTTCGACAATGACGCCAGCCCAATCAATACCAATGCCGTATTCCCAGCGTTCACCGGGAGAAAACGCAAGTGGTGCCATCATACCGTTACCGCCCTCGGCAAAGAGGCTGTCTATTTGTTCGCTGGCAACACTCTGTAAACCATTGGCATTCCATATTTCGTAAACGTAACCGGAGGTGTGGGTAAGCAGCTGGCGAGTAGTAGGGCTAGTTTTCGGTGAACTCAGCATTGGCTTGCCATCGTCGTCAAAGCCATCCAAAACCTTTAGGTGTTCTAAGTCAGGTAGGTAGGCGGTAATAGGCGTGTCTAGATCGATTTGTCCTTGCTCAACCAACTGCAGGGTTGCCACGGTGGTTATGGCCTTGGTCATAGAGGCGATGGCGAAAATAGTGTCTGTCGTCATAGCTTGGGAATCATCAAGGCTGCGCAGCCCAGCAGCGCCCATGTACAAAGTCCCATCAGCATTAGCCACACCAGCTAGTGCACAGGGAAGATCGCCGCTGACAATGTATTTTTCTAAAATTTGCTCAATGTTTTGCATGTTGGAAACTCTTATTCTTATTCTTATTCTTATTCTTGTGCTTGTTGCTGGGTATGTTCCACGTATTAGGACCTAAAAGCTAGGCGACTTGCAAAGCCTCGGCCGTACGAATTTTCTTGCGCTGTATATGGGCAAAAATCGACGGCACCATATAAAGGGCAATGATTGCCGAACCTACCACGCCACCGGCTATGGCGGTAGCCAATGGTGGCCAGAACTCACCGCCATTGACGATAAGAGGCACAAAGCCACCAATAGTCGTAAGCGTAGTAGAAATAATATGTCTGCTGGCATCCACTACTACATCTGCAATACCTGCGCTATCTCCAGCTTGGCTGCGCGGGTCGGCCTTCAACGCGGACAAGACAATTATTGCACCATTGATGGCTAACCCCATCATGCCCAAAGAGCCGATTAAAGCCATATAGCCAAATGGGTAGCTGAAGATTCGTACCCCTAACAAGGCTAGACCAAAACTCAATATAGCAACTACGCCAATAAGACCTGCGTAGCGAAATGAGTTCAATGACAGAATTATGATGCCGGCCATGGCTAAGGTGAAGAAGACAAAGACTTGGATAATGCCGCCAATAGAATCGGAACTACTTTCTGCCTCTCCCCCTAACTGTAATCTATAGCCTTCTGGCGGGGTGTAGCCCTGTGTTTCCAGTTTTTCCATAAAGTTGTCGAGTACACCTGCGGCTAGTGCAAAGGGTGTAAGGTAGCCGCGCACTGCACTTATCCTTTCTCCCTGACGTCTGTCGATAGAAGAAGCTGTTGGGATGAGTTGCCAGCTACCAAGCTCGCTTAAAGGTATGCCGTCTCGATCGTTAGCTAATATGGGCAGCGAGGCTAGGTCAGACATTTGATCGCGTGCATCTGTTTTAAATTTCACCCGCACATCTATTTCCGTATTGTCCTCTAAAACCGTGCCGGCTTTGTCACCCATCAATGCTGAATTGATTTTTCGTGCAAGGTCGCCGGTACTGATGCCTGTGGCCGCCGCCGCATTCTCTCTGGGGGTGAAGGTAAGTTTTGGTTCAGCAGTAGATAAAGAGGCGCGAGCGTAGGTGACATTACGCACGCTGGCTAAAACAGCCCTTAGCTTTAGTGCTTCTTGGCGTAGTACTTCTAAATCTGGTCCAATTATGCGTACTTCAATTGGCGCATTTGTGGGTGGCCCTTGCTCAAAAGGAATGGCGAGTACTTCAGCATTGGGTAGCGCTATGGAGAGCTGCTCTTGAATACTACCCAGTATTTCCAGCGTGGCCTTAGGCGAGGTTGTATTCACCCAAGCCGCAGCAAAACTGGGTATGCGCTCGTTCAGCGACACTACATTGTAGTACACCCTTGGTGCACCTTTGCCAAGGGTCCAGAAAGTATCTGTGACTTGGGTATTGCTGCGCAGAATATCATCGGCTTTTACTACTGCTTGTTGGGTCTCCCAAATGGAAGTTTGCGCTGGTAGCGACAATTGCACTTGGAACTGATTTCTGTCTACCGCTGGAAAAAATTGTTGAGTAAGCGTGGGCGCGAGGGAGAATCCAATGATGGGCATAATGCAAGCGATGCCCACCCCCAAGATAGGGCGGCTCACCACAGTCACTAAACCAGCATGGTATTTTTTCGTTAGGTTTGGATAAGACGCTCCGGTCTGCCACCATTTACCACTGGTTTTATTCGGCCAGCGATTATCTAAGTAACCGGCTAGGGCGGGTACTATAGTCATAGCCAAAATAAAGGAGCTTGCCACCGATAAGGCCACTGTTACTCCTAGGGTGCCGGTAAAGTCACCAACGCCTCCGGGGGCCAAGGCAATAGGCATAAAGGCGAACACGGTGGTGGCGGTGGATGCGCCTAGTGGTACGAGTAGGTGTTTAATGGCGCGGCTAATGGCCTCGTTTATTTGCGCGCCGTTACTACGTCTTAGTTTGTAGTCTTGTACCACGACAATGGCGTTATCGATGAGCAGCCCTAACGCGATGATTAGGCCCGTGACGGACATCTGGTGTAGGGGTATGTCCATAACCTGCATGCCGACTAAAACCATGCTGGCGGATAGGGGTAGCGCAATACCTACCGTCAGCGCAGAACGAATACCCATCAACCAAATTAGCACCAGTAATATAATCATCAGCGCGAAAATTAGATTGTTTGCCAAGGAGTTCATACGTTGATTGGTGTAAACGCTTTGGGCGTAGACTATCTCAAGGCCGATTGAGCTTGGCAGGTTAGCGTGAAACTTTTCTATCAATGCATTGGCGTTGTTTGACCAATCTTCTATTTGTAAGCCACCTTGCATTTTTGCATTAACAAAAACGACCCGCTCTTTGCCGTGGAATGCTAGAGCGCGGGGTGGATCCAGTTGCGCTTTACGCACGCTGGCTAAATCAGAAACTCGAATGCTGCTGCCGTTTTTGTTCATGGCAAGTGGAATGTTTGCAATTCGCTCCACCGAATCTAGCTCTGCGTCCACTTCCACCAAAATATCATTGCCGCCAGCGCGTAATCTTCCTGAAGATATTTTTGTATCGGCTGCGCCAATTTTTTTCGTGATATAAGCTGCGGAAATACCGCGAGCTACCATTTTATTTGGGTCTAGGGAGACAACTATTTCTTCTTCTATTTCTCCCCAAGTTTCAGCTCTTTCTGTACCGGACATATTTGCCAGCTGCAGGCGTAAAGATTCCGCTAGGCGCGAGAGAATGCCCATTTCAATTTCAGAGCTATGTCGCCAACTCAGAGCAATGATGACTGTAGAAGCAACGGGTTGAGTAATAATCAGTTCAGAGTCGGTGGAGCCTTGGGGAAGACTGGGCTGCATTGTACCAAGTTGGTCACGTACCTCAGACCAAACACTTTGCGTTTCTTCTGGAGTAACCTGATCCATTAGCTCAATACTAATGGCTGAAATACCCGCTTTAGAAGTTGAGTAAATTCTCTTTATTTCTGGGATTTCTCTGAGACTGGTCTCTAGGGGCTCGCTAACTAAAGACTCAATTCTCGCCGCAGTAGCCCCGGGCAAAAAGGTATTCACCCGGGCATAACGCTCAGCCATGCTCGGGTCTTCTTGGCGGGCAAGGCTGGCAAAAGCAACACCACCCAATACAACAATAAACAGCATAAACAACGCTGTCAGCCGAGGGTTGCTGTAAAAGCTATCTGCCTGCATTGACGTTCTCATTTGCTCTTATGGGCAGTACGCTTTGGCCCGGCACTATGCGTTGTACACCGTTGCTGACCAAGCGTTCGCGATCAGTGAGTAAGCCGCGCACATAGGCGCGGGCGGCTTCGTTGTGAATGATTTCGACCAGCCGACGCTCAATAATATTTTCGGGGTTAACCACATAAACACCCCACAAACCGCGATCGCTAGCGGTGAGGGCGCTAACGGGTACCCAAAAGCCTGGAGAGGCCACTTGCTGTGCTAAAAGCAGCTCAACTACTGCACCAATTGGAATAGTGTTTGCGGGGATTTTAAAGACCGCGTTAAGGGTTCTTGTATTAGGGTCGACTTCTGGAGATATGGCTGTTAGCTGTGCAAGCTGCTCTATGTCATTCCAACGGATGCTGTATGTTTGATTGATAGTCAGACTTGCCTTGCTTGCGCTGGGAATACCTATATGAGCTTTGATCGGGCCTACTTCTATCAGTTTCAGGGCTGGTGTTCCGCCAAGTATTTGTGTGCCTTCATCCATATAGCGAGATTGAATGATGCCGTTGAAGGGAGCTTTGATCGCAGCTTCAGCTAATGCAATGTTAGTTGCGTTAGCCGCCGCCTGAGCGCGCTTTACATTGGCTTGCGCAACCTCGTATTGTGCTTTTTTGGATTGGAAGTTGAGTTTTGCTTCATCGTAGAGTTGCTTTGATGTATTGCCTTGCTCGCGCAGTCGGCGAAAGCGCCGCTCTGTGTTTGCGGCTAATTGAGCTTCGGCTTTTGCCGCGCTGAGGTTGGCCATGGCGAGCGCAACATTGGCCTCAGCCTGATTTACATTTGCCGTTAGAGTTTGACTGTCTAGGCGCGCCAGTGTTTGACCTTTCTGCACGACATCGCCGATGTCCACTAGCACCTGGGCAATTTCCCCACCTCTTTTAAAACCGAGTTCTGAGCTGCGAGAGGGGAGTGTTTTGCCTGCATAAGCGCGTTCGCTGGTAAAACCCGCTTGGCGCTGGATAGTGATATAGGAGACTGTTAAATCCGCAAATGAATTCATTGGCGGCAACAACAACCACAAACTTAAACTTCCGAGTATGCTTGCCCTTCGGCTGATGGTGGATAAGCAGGTATTGCTCATGTGATACGCGATTCCTCTTCTAAATTGGGTGACTTAGACAATTTTTCTGCTTTGGTCTGCAAAGATGATCTGTTTCAGGGCCTTTGGGTAATGTGCAAACAGCCGAAAATTCACCTAGTGACTGCACACAGTTGATGTAATCAATGCTAACATTAAGAAATATCCGTAAACAACCTGCAATTGCCCAGCCTAAAACCAGTGCAATGTTGCTAGGTTCCAACTAGGTGAAGACTATTGGATACTCAACTTATATTAGAACCGGTCATACGATGACGGCACACGCAGGCAAGGGTAGTGCGGAGAAATCTGCTAAGACGAATTATCACCACGGTGAACTTCGCCAGCATTTAATGAACTTAGCCTTGCTTCATATCGCCTCGCAAGGTACCGAAAAACTCAGCCTACGGGCGCTGGCGCGAGAAGCTCATGTTTCTCCCACTGCGCCATTTCGTCATTTCCCTAACAAGCAGGCTTTGTTCGCTGCGCTGGCAACGGAGGGTTTTTATCAGTTAGGTGATCAGATCAGGGTCGCTATCCAGTCCACCCACACTCTTGATGATCGGGTGTTGGCTGGCGCGATGAGTTATATACAATTCGCCGAAGAAAATCCCGTGGCGTATCAGCTGATGTTTGGCGCCATCTTGGGTGACTTTTCAGAGTTTGAGGGGCTTAGCGCAGCAGCCGGTTATGCCTATGAGTCATTGGATCAACTATTGCTGGAAGTGGTAGAAGTGAAACAACTGCCGATTGATGAGCTGGTTTTAGGCGGCTTGATCTGGTCTACGATTCACGGCTTTGCCTCACTTAGGCTTAATGTTTTACAAGAGGGTGAGCCTCAAATTGAGCTAAGACCTCGCAAGGCGCTTATGACAATGTCCGCCGATCTAGAGTCCAATATAAAAAGCATGCTCGACGGACTGCTGGGCCAATCAGCCTAAGTGGATACTCATATATAGTTTTTGTCCTCACACCGACTTTTATCTTACGGGTCAGTGACGATGATTTCTTCAGAACCTGGCAGCATCTGAAATGTCATCAGGTCCTTAGTCAAAATAACATCGCTGGATATACCCCTTTCAAACATTTTTTCTACCAGTGGTAAATTGGGTACTGGTACAAAGTGATAAAACGCCAATTGTTTGATTCCGGCTTTTTTACTTTGCTCCTCTAGGTTAGTGGAGCTGGCGTGATAGTCGAGCACGTCGCCAACTATATTCGCTGTTCGATCATTGCCAGAAGCTTTCATGGCGGCGATCAGGGTCTCTAAGGCAGGCTCTGAAAGCGCGTCATGGAGTAGCAGGTCTGCGTTTTTGGCCGCTATAAACAGCGACTCGGTGGAAACAGTGTCGCCGCTAATGACAACCGAGCGGCCTTTGTAATCTACTCGATAGCCCATAGCTGGGTCGATTGGTGAATGGTCTACGGGAAATGCAGTGATCTTAATATTGGCATCTTGGAATGCTATGCCGGGTGTTAATGTAATTGGTTTCATTGCAGCAGTGACTTGGGGTAGTAAGTCCGCGCCGTGGTGCGCGGTTCTATAAGTTTGGTCCAATTGGTAGGCGGTATTAAACCCACCTATGACAGTTCCCACACCTTGTGGGCCATAAACATTAAGCTCAGTGTCGCGCCCCGCAACCCAGGAATTCATATTCACCGAGGGGACGCCGGCAATATGGTCTGAGTGAAAGTGGGTTAAGAAAATGCCGTTTAATCGGTTTATCGGTAATAGTCCTTGAGCAATTCTCATTGGCGCACGAGCGCCCACGTCGAATAAAAAGAAATGCTCTGGGGTTACCACCGCTATGCACGCTTGTGCACGGGCCGGATCATTGCCCAGAGGCGATGCGCTACCGCAGACAATAACATTAAGGCCTTCGGGGTTGATTGCCTTCTGTCCTGTAGCTAGCGTTGCCAGTTGCTTATAGAGAAAATCTTGGCCGCTGGCCGTGTTGTAAATAACGGCCCCGCTGCCAGCGATTATTAAAACTAATGTGACAATACTTGCCGTAATCTTATTCATTCTGCTTTTTCCTCTAACCGGATTATTAAAAGTGCTCTGAGCGCAAAGCGATTTCGTGTTCTACCCGCCAAATTCTGTCCTGGCCCCAGCATGAGAATTTACCCTCTTTGCTGCCTCCGGATATGCGGAAGCTCGGAACACCCCATAGCCCAGCGCCAAGCATGTTTTGAAGGTTGTCTTCAAGAATGTTCTCCCAAGCAAATTTTGCTGATTCGCTATGTAATTCTGTCCAGTCGAGGCCTGCGTTTCCAACGACAACTCTAAGGCCTTTTTCGGAGTCTATATCAATACCCTGAGCGAAGCAGGCGGCTAGATACGCGCTAATAAATTCCAGTCCTCGACCTAAACTCAGCGCGCCGGGGTAGAGGGCGAAGGCGCGTTTAACCGGATCGCCGAAGGGGTCGACAAAGTTGCCGAATGGGATTTCTTTCGCTCGAGCTTCTCTTGCGCAATCGGTGATGATGTATTGCTGTTTATCTCGTGGTGCGGGGATGCCGCGCATAAGCATGGGCATAACCGGGCGCAGTTTTAACTCTACGCCACTATGGGCAATGAGATCTACGACAGCTTGATGACCAATGGCTGTATAAGGGCTGCGCAGTGATGGGAAGTACTCTAGTGTGACTGCTTTGGCGCATGCAGGTTTAACTTTGAGTGGTTCCATAACTTTGGCTGTTGTTGGCAGGCCGACTGTTAATCTGCCTTGTTCTTGTTCTTGTTCTTGTTCTTTCAGAGAGTCTTTTGCGAAACCTTCGTCCGCCAGCCTTTTACGCAACAGGTGGATTCGATCTACGCCCCAAAACCACTCGCCCTCGAAGTACAACACGCCCCCGCGGTAGTGGCCCAGCTTTTTAATGAGCAAATTGCCTGCTTTTAGGGTTTCAGAACTTTGCCTATCGTCTCCTTCAGCGTCTGGTTTAGGCTCTAAGCTATCAATGTTCTGCCAAAGATCTCGCCCTATAAGCATTGCTTGTTCTGGGAAGTTTGGTTGGCCTACAAAAGCGGCGAGAAGTTTATTGGCTTGGGCTATTTTTTCTTGGGTGGGAAGTGGGCTGTTCAAGTGTTGAGGCAGTGACTCACCATAAAATGGCGCAATACTACTGGCATCGTTGTAGGCCCACTTTGCGAATCGCTCTGCATCACCCTGATAGGCGGCATCATCATTGCTGATTAGGTGGGTGTGTAAGGGTAAATTGTAATCAGCGATTAATGCAGGCAAATGCTGGACCACGAGAAAGCTGTAGGGGTCGTCTACTTGGTGGAAGTAGTGTACGGCACTAGGTTTGCCATCAATTGTCCCACGCACCCTGGCGAGGGTACGTTTGAATTTTAAGAACCTCTGCGATGCCAAGGCTCTCATGCCTAATGATCGTATTCGAGTTTCTAAGCGCATATTCGGCGTTCTCAGTGTTTACTTGCGTAGGTGAACTCAGCTCAAGAGCAATGATTCGCAGCCTGTACCCATGAGTATTTCATCAACGGTGGAACGACAGCTTGGGTCAAGCTTGTGATATTCCTGTTTGATCGCAGCCAGACATTTACCTTGGTATGGAAAGGTCGGTTGTACCCAGCGTTGACCGTCAATGGTGGTTTCCATTTCACCTGCACCCTTTTGTATGGCCTCCGCGTTCGCTAACAGCGCAGGGGCATAGACTCTGCCTATTTCGCTCAATAACGGGCCAAGGTTAGCTTTAACTTCTGCCACATCCATCCAGTCACTGTCGTTAGCTGCGTGACCGCTAAGATCATCTAGAATATCTGTCCAAGCGTGTACGCGAGGGGCTTGCTCCATGCAAATTTGTGCTGGCGTGGGGTCAAATTTGGCCAGCTGGGTCAGCTGCGCGTAAAGTCCAAAATCTGCTGACGAAGGACGTTGCCCTAATACAAAAGTCTGCTTTTGAATCAGCTCATCCATTATATTCAGAAAGCGCTTATAGCTGTTCTCGATGACTTGAGCGGTGATGTCGTTGGAGCCCACAACATAGAGTCGTGAGATTTGTCGCTCAGCGATGTAGTCGCTCATTGCGCTGAGTTTCTCTCCGGAGCTTTGCATGCCGGTCCATATAGGCAGTATGGTCCCAGCCATTTTGATGTCTGCGTCAAAGTACCACCGATAGTGGAACATGGCTTTGGTTAGCCATTCGTCGCCATAGTCTTCGATAAGATAGTTTAGGAATGCCAAAACCGGATTGCTTGGAATTGCTTGGCGGCCTTGGAATTGTTCTTCAAAACGCCGGATTATGGGCGTTGAGTCAACTACAGCTTCAAGCTCGCCTTGGGCGTTGGGAAGATAAAAGGTTGGCAGTAGTTCCACTTTGGCAGAGGGTAAGCCCGCAGTAGTAGCCTGATCACCGACTAAAAGCTGATAGGGAATGTGTCGAAAGCGCAGATAAGCGAGCATTTTTCTGGTGTAGGGAGATCCTGGGACACCTTTGAATTTAACTGGTGTATTGCTCATGCTCGTGCTCCTACATTATTTCTACGCTGTTATGTTGTTAGCAAATTATAAAGAATTTAACTCTTGTTTGAATCCGGGTGCCAGTTCAAATCCGCTCAATGGATCTTCCCATAATATATAATGGATGTCATTATTGCTTTGCTGCGTCACTATTTTGGTGCGTTGAATACTATTGGATGAGTTATGCAAAAAGTCATTAGAGTTGCGGTGATCATAATATTGGTGCTAGCCCTTGCTGCTTATATCGCTTGGCAGAACCGAATAAATTTATTGGTCTGGGGGGCACCGATTTTGGCAGAAACGCTAGATCCTATTGGTCCAAATATTCCCACTCAATGGAGTATTGGTCCGGCTGCAGCAGACCTTGCCGCCAATGACAGGCCGCCAAATATTATTTTGATTTTGGCGGATGACTTGGGTTTTAACGATGTGTCTTTGTATAACGGTGGCGCAGCTGATGGCTCGTTAATGACGCCAAATATTGATGCACTGGCTCAGCAGGGGGTTTCGTTTACCAACGGCTACGCGGCTAATGCGGTGTGTGCACCATCTCGCGCAAGCTTGTTAACCGGAAGGTATTCAACTCGATTCGGGTTTGAGTTCACGCCGGTTTATAAACTGGGTCCCAAGATTTTTAGTTGGATGCAAGAGTTGGAGCCGCAACCGTTGCCTGTGTTTGTTGATACTGCTCTGGCGGAGACTATGCCAGAGTTAGATCAGCTTGGTATGCCCAGTTCTGAAATAACTATAGCCGAGTCCTTAAAGGAAGCCGGTTATTACACCGCGCATATTGGTAAGTGGCATTTGGGCAATAAAGTAGGCATGCGCCCTCGTGACCAAGGGTTTGATGATTCTCTACATATGTCAGGCACTTTGTATCAACCATGGGATCATCCGAGTGTGGTCAGTGCTCGACGACCTGAAGACGGCATTGATCGGATGGTCGCCGCAACCGCTAGATACCGAGCTGATTTCAATAATGGCGAATACTTTCAGCCCGATGGTTATCTCACAGACTACTATGCAAAAGAGGCTGTAAAAGTTATTGAGAATAATCGTAATCGCCCGTTCTTTTTGTATTTGGCGCAGTGGGGTGTGCACAACCCGCTGCAAGCGACCGCAGAAGACTATGCGGCATTGGCGCATATTGAGGATCATCATTTACGTGTTTATGCAGGTATGATTCGAGCACTGGATAGAAGTGTTGGTGCTGTCACGGCAGCGTTAGAGCGCAATGGTTTAAGCGAAAATACGCTGATCATATTCACCAGCGACAACGGTGGGGCAGGATACATTGGTTTCCCTGATGTGAATAAACCTTACCGCGGTTGGAAGCTTACCCATTTTGAAGGCGGCACCCACGTACCATTTGCAGCCAAGTGGCCGGCGCAAATTCAGTCAGGTACTGTGATGTCGGATCCTATTCATCATGTGGATATTTTTCATACAGTGGCGGCGGCAGCTAATGCCGAAGTGCCGATTGATAGGAAGTTAGATGGCGTTGACTTGATGCCCTTCGTTAAGGGTGAGCAAAATCAACCTCCCCACGAAACCCTGTTTTGGCGAGAAGGGCACCAGCAGAGCGTATTGCACAACGGTTGGAAATTGATTCGAGCAGAGCAAAGGGATAAAGGGCCGAATGCGCCGCAAAAGAAGTGGTTGTTTAACTTGTCTGCAGATCCAACAGAACAAACCAACTTGGTCACGCTCGAGACAGGTAAGGTTGCGCAGTTAGAAGATTTGTTGGCAGTCCATAATTCTGAGCAGGCGGACCCAGCTTGGCCCACCGTTTTTGATGCGCCGCAAAGGATAGACAAGCATGGGTTGCAACCCTTCGATGAGAGCGACGAATATATTTATTGGCCAAATTAGAAGCTTTACATGTAAGAGAGTGTGGTGGGTTTTTCCACACTCCGTGAGAGAAGATATTGGGGAATATGAATGGAAGTGAAGAATCGCGTTGTACCTAATGAAGCGCAAATGCAAGGTTTTATGGAGCCTGGACCGGAAGGCCCCATATACATGGTGAATTTGCTCAAGTTTAAGCCAATGGCCGAATACGGGGATGGTCGAGATACTGCGCTTACAGGCAGACAAGCCTATGAGCTGTATGGTGCGGGTGTGTCCGAGCTGATAAAAGAGCATGGAGGTAGTGTGACCTTCGCAGCTAACGTTAGTCGCTTAATGCTCGGCGAGGTTGAAGATATGTGGGATGAAGTAGCCATCGCTATGTATCCTTCGCGCCAAGCGATGCTGGAGATGATGATGAGTCCAGCTATGCAGGAAATTGGTCAGCACAGAGCTGCGGGCTTGGAAGGCCAGCTCAATATCGAGACTACTGCTACGAGTATATCCGGTGTCAGCGAACCACAAGCGTAACCAAACCCAGTATATTGGAGCCTAAGAGATAGTTCCAAAACAGCGGCTACTATACGACCAATGGACGGAAACCAATATGCATGATCAAGCGAGTGACGGCGAGGGGATAGATGATAGTGATGACCATTACGGGCTGCCCGGTGCTTGGTTTGTTTGCGCTGACGAATCCGCTGATGAAGACTTTTATCAAGTACCCCGGTTAGTCGCCCATGTGGATGAAGGGACTTTAGCCGCGCTGACTGATTTCTACCTTAGTTTTATCCCTGCAAAAGCAGATGTCCTGGATCTGATGTCTTCTTGGATTTCACATCTACCGACTGATGTATCGTTAGGTCGGGTAGTGGGGCTGGGGATGAACGCCGATGAGCTTGCTGCGAACGAACAGCTTGATGAGTGGTCAGTACAGAATCTCAACCAGCAGCCAACACTGCCTTATGATCACGATAGTTTTGATATAGCCCTTATTGTAGTTTCTATCCAATATTTACGCCGACCGATAGATGTGCTGCTGTCCGTGCACAATGTGCTGCGAGAAGGTGGCTCTATTGCCATTGCTATGTCGCATAGGCTATTTCCCACTAAGGCTATTGCCGCATTTCAAAGTTTGACGGTAGAAGATCGTATGAGTTTGGTGCGTTATTATTTAGATAAAGCCGGGTTCCAAGACATAAATCTGTTAGATTGCTCGCCACCCAACGCTGATCCGCTTTGGATCGTAACTGCAAGGAAATAGAGCTGCTCTTAAGCTGGTAGCTTTTACCGTTTATTTGCCCTGAGATTGAACTATGTACGAGATTGTGCCGCCAGAACTTCGAAATGCGCGTATTCGTAGTGAATTTATAGAAGCTAACGGACTGCAATTTGAGGTTGATGTCTGCGGATCGGGTAAGCGTTTGGCTTTGTGTTTGCATGGTTTTCCCGAACATAGCTTTTCCTGGCGTTTTCAATTACCGATGCTTGCTGATTTGGGCTACAAGGCTTGGGCACCTAATTTACGTGGCTATGGCAACACAACCCGACCCGAAGTTATGGAAGCATATCGTATGGACGAGTTGATTGAAGATGTTGCTGGACTGATTGAGGCCAGTGGTTGTGATGAAACTGTGCTCATTGCCCATGATTGGGGTGCTGTGATCGCTTGGCAGTTTGCGCTTCGCAAACGCTTGCCGTTGGCTAAGCTGGTTATTTGTAATGTCCCTCATCCTCGAGCCATGTCTGATGCTTTCAATTGGGAGCAGTTGAAAAAAAGTTGGTATGTACTATTTTTTCAAATTCCATGGTTGCCTGAAAAGCTCTTCGGTCGCAATGAGGCAAGCGCCATAGGTCGGATGATGCGCGATACCGCTAGCGATAAAGGCATGTTTCCCGAAGAAGTAGGCGAAGTTTATCGGCGCAACGCTGCAACTCCTGGAGCGTTGTCTGCAATGATTAACTATTACCGTGGTTTACTAAGACCTGCTAAGGGCGGTCAAAGGGTAGATCCGTGGGCACTAATAGATACGCCTACGCTTATGGTTTGGGGCGAGGACGATGTGGCGCTGAGTAAATCTACAACCTTAACAACGCATAAATATGTCAGCGATTTTACTATTCGATATCTGGCGGGTGTTTCGCACTGGGTGCAGCAGGAGCAGCCTGATGCAGTAAACGACATGATGTCTGCTTTTTTGACAGACCAGCCGGTACCCGAATACACCCCTAACTAGGTATAACGAAAGAGCGGCGCAAGGTCTTATTGGGTGACAATGGGAAAGGTCCTTGCTGATGAGTCTGCTGTAATCGAGGTGTCGGGGAAGCCAAACAACGGGTGAGTGATGAGTACTATAGAAGACATAACCGATTCATTGAACATACTGGCTGACTTAGATCTAGATCTCACCCAAGCTATATATGCTGAATTCTATGTCCGCTGCCCAGAGGCCGAGGCGTTAATGGGTTATTCAGACCTGCACATGCGTGGTCGTATGCTGGAACAAACTTTTGGTCTTCTCATGGATCCCTTATTACAAGGTGAAGAGCAATATTTTCGCTGGGAAATTGGTAATCACCTGTCAGCCTACGGTGTAAGTAAGCACATGTATGCGGATTTTCTTGAGGCGATGCGTGATTGCGTAAAAGAGGCTCTTCAAGGGCAATGGCAACCTAGGCACACAAGCGCCTGGCAACTGCGCATTCAATCTCTTCTCGATGAGCTGGCGCTTGTGAGTTAAACCAAGGACGCCTCTTATTCCCTTGCTCCAGCTTGCTGGCGGCACCCTTCAAGTTAGACAAATTATCGATAAGGCTAGAATTTCTAATATTCCTAAAGTTTTTCTGGACAGGGCTATATATTGGGTGTCAACCAAGGGCGTATTGAGGTAGTTTTGGTCTAGATTTCTTAGTGAGAGAGAGTAATGAATAGACTTATAGCCCTAGTGGGTGTCTTGGCCGTCGTTATCCTAGGATACATGGCGGTGACTAATGGCACCGAGGATGCAAATCCTCAAGATCAGGCGCAAGTGAGCGGAGCGGCATCTACTATTGAACCTACTTTAGGCTTCATTGACGATGAACGAATTAAGAATGCAGCGGCTGAGCCGGGTAACTGGCTGTCCTTTGGTCGCACATACGAAGAGCAACGGCATTCGCCCTTGACCCAAATTAACCGAGAATCCATAAGTGATCTTGGCTTAGCTTGGTACAAAGACATGGGGACAAATAGAGCTCAAGAGGCAACCCCAATTGTGGTCGATGGCATTATGTTTTTCACCAGCTCCTGGAGCCGCGTGTATGCAATTGACGCAAAGAGCGGTGAAGAGCTTTGGATGTTTGACCCCGAAGTACCGGGCGAAGTAGCGCGCAAAGCCTGCTGTGATGTAGTTAATCGCGGTGTTGCCGTGTACAAGGGCCGTGTTTATGTGGGCAGCCTTGACGGGCGCTTGATTGCCCTTGATGCGGCCACCGGCAAAGAAGTTTGGGAAGTGGACACCATTATTGACCGCACCCGCTTTTATACCGTTACTGGTGCACCTCGCGTAGCCAATGGCAAAGTCTTTATTGGTAATGGCGGCGCTGAATTTGGTGTACGAGGCTACGTAACTGCCTATGACGCTGAGACAGGCGAGCAAATGTGGCGCTTTTACACCGTTCCTGGTGATCCATCTCTACCGTTTGAGCATCCAGAAATGGAAGTCGCAGCGAAGACTTGGAAGGGCGGCAACTGGTGGGAGTTTGGCGGTGGCGGCACCGTTTGGAACTCCATTGTATATGACCCCGATTTCAACAATCTTTATATTGGTGTAGGTAACGGCTCTCCTTGGACGCGAATTATCCGCTCTCCAGGTGGTGGCGATAACTTATTCCTTTCCTCCATTGTTGCCTTGGACGCCGATACCGGCAAGATGAAGTGGTACTACCAGACCACCCCCGGCGATAACTGGGATTACACTGCGGTACAGGACATTGCGCTGGCGGATATGGAAGTAGATGGCGAGATGCGCAAGGTCTTGTTGCAAGCGCCTAAGAACGGCTTCTTTTACGTATTAGACCGCCGTGATGGTAAATTACTTAGAGCACACCCTTACGCGACTGTGACATGGGCATCTCATGTAGATATGGAAACTGGACGCCCAGTTGAAAACCCAGACATGGATTACACAGAAAAAGCCAAGTGGGTATTACCCGGACCATTGGGTGCGCACAACTGGCAGGCTATGTCAGTGGATGTCGACTCGGGTGTGGTTTATATCCCAGCTCAAGATAATCCGTTGATATATGGTGTTTCTGAACAGTTGAAGAAAACCGGCGTACTCAAGCATGAACCCGGGCGTTGGAATACGGGTATTGAGTTTGGTCGCGTGACTAAGATGTTCATTGATAACATTGCAGAGCAACCTACACCTAAGGGTTACTTGAAAGCGTTTGATCCGCTCACCGGTAAAGATAAGTGGTCGGTAGAAATTCCTCACTACTGGAACGGTGGCGTGTTGTCCTCGGCCGGTGGGCTAGTTTTCCAAGGCGATGCCTTAGGTATGCTGAAGGCCTACGATAAAGACACGGGTGAGGTGGTTTGGGAATTCAATACGTATACCTCTATGCTTGCGCCACCTGTCACCTTTGAAATTGATGGTGTTCAGTATTTGTCTATTTTAACCGGTAGCGGTGGTGGAGATTTGTTCGGTGGGGAGCCATTGCCCCCAGTTGCCGAGCATGCCTCGCTGACATATAACAACTATGGACGTTTGTTGGTGTTTAGCTTGGGTGGTAAAGAAACCATTCCTGTACCAACTGTGCGCGACCGCAGTATTCCACCTCAGGTGGTTAACGCCTCTGTAGAAGATATAGCTGCTGGTGAGATCGTGTACAACGAAGTTTGCGCTGTATGTCACGGCTTGGCGGTACGCTCTGGAGGTTCTATACCGGATCTTCGTCGTATGAGCGAAGGCAGTCACCAAATCTTTAATCAGATTGTGTTGGAGGGTCTCTTGTCAGCAAATGGTATGGCTGCGTTTGACGATATCATTTCAGAAAAAGATTCTAATCAGATTCATGCTTACGTTAGAGCGCGGGCTGAACAAGATAGACTTTATGCTGCTGGTGAAGTTGAACTACCTCAGCTGACTTGGCTAAGTGATTAGGTTAACTGAGCCGTTAACCCGTTCGTTGTACTCGAACGGGTAAGACGAATTAGAAGCCGCATATCCTAGGATCTGCGGTTTTTTTTTGCCTGTTTATTTCTTTTGGATACCGCTATTAGCAGACTGGTTTGCCGGCGCTTTGTTTTGTTGGAAACCTTTGAGGCACCTTTGATGTTTAGCTTAGGTCAGCATCGGTTAAAACAAATTGCTCGGCTTCACAAACCTACGTGAACGTATAGGTAACCTGAGGTGGAACATAATAGTCTGCGGGTTGTTGGCGAAACGTACTGTAGAGAAACTGATGTGCTTACTAGCAAGCCCATGCTGCGCTAGTAACCTTAGCTGGCAGGTTTCTTTGGTAGTGAGGGAGGAGGGATCTCAACAAATTCAAAGGTTGGGCTGAAGCCGTCTTCACCCGAGGGCGTATCGCCCCCTTCGTAGCCATCTTCAGGAATATCAGAATTGTCTTGGTCGGTGAGGATATTGTTGGATCTACGTCCGTTGAGCTGTTCACCTTCGTCCATTTTCTCTAAAGCAACCTGAGCTTTTTCTGCAAGCTCTATACTCCAGGGCATTTTGTACGCTCGCGGCTCACCTACTGGAATGCCCGCTTCGTCGGTAACGCGCAGCCAAAAGAAGATTGCTCCAGGTTCTTTGCTCTTTTTGTCTGGATCGTCAATGGTGATCCACAACACTCGAAAGGACTCAGGCATAGTGGCTGGCGTTGCCCAGCCTAGGCTGTCTCTGTAACCAAACCAGGTCATTACATAAAACGCCGAGACAACAATTATTGCCGAGCATTTGGCGACGTAAGATGCCTTTGTACCCACGCACAGTATCAGTAGTAGTGCTGCAATAAGGGCGTATGCCAAAGATAAGGTAATAGATATATCCATCAAGATTTGGCGCTGGTGGCTCTTGTAATGAGTTTTTTCGGCCGTTGACTAGTGTTTGCTACTGCACCTTGGGCATCTAAGGTAAAACGTATGGCGGTTTTTTCATCGCCACTGCCAGTCAATTGGTGTGTGCCGTAATAAACCATGCTGACACTTGGATTGAGCTTTTCCACTTTTACCGTGACCGGTAACGGCGCACTGTAATTTGATTTGTAGTGCAGTAAATTGACCACGTACTCGCCCGGTTGGGCTGCGCGCACGGTGACGGTTTCCTGATTGATGGGGTTAGATACCTTAACACCGTTAATAGTGATGTTATCTGCAAACACGCCTCTGTCATCACGGTCGAGATGCATTAAGCCGGTGTCGCGGTTGTGGTACCAAACTAAGCCGCCTTGAGGATCTTCCACTAACGCATCCACATCGTCTGGGTGTTTGTCCTCCCAGCGAATGGTGATCAAAATCTCAGCCTTACTTTCAATGTCACCCGCTTTCTCTGGCGTGCTAATAAGCATAAATGCAATGGCAAACATGAAGGCGAAACCCAACAGCGTATTGAATAGTAAGTCTGTGAAAACATCTTGCTCGCTATTCTGCCTAAATATTCGGTGACGCAAAGTATTGGCCTTAGGAACTGGGCTGTGAAGCGGTGGGCTTTATTTGGCTAATAACAGCCAACTTATTCACTAAGTCTACAAGAGAGGCATCAAGTAGGTAGTACTGCATTTTTAGCAGCGTACTTGTGACAAGGCCTGCCAAGGTTGTATACAGTGCCACAGCCATGCCGCCACTCATAGCTGACAGCAATTGCTGCATAAGAGAAGGGTCAAACTCTTGTATTTGGCCTATGGGTAAAAGCATCAAAATAAAGCCGATGACTGTGCCGGTAAGACCCAGTTTTAGTAGCAAGTCCGCAATAAAGTGCCCTGGGGCATGGGTGTTGGTGAGTTGGTCGCCCAATGTGTCTATCAGGAGCCGCGTTGAGTCCGCTCCGTTTTGTTGTTTCATGCTGGTGAGAAAGCCGCCAACATAACCTTTGTCTTCGAACTCGCTAAACCCAGCATCTTGGTTAGCCGCCTGATCTGCTGTAGCGCAGTGCATGTGCTCTTGACTGAGCGACCATGCACGCCATAGCCAATGTACTGTAGCCAATCCGTAGAGAGCGAATATCACCCAAGAGATATAACTGCGGTCTGAAGTGAGAGCCAGCGTTAAAAGACCTGTTGTAGAAAGCAGGAAAAACCCAAAAAGGATCAGTCCGAGCAATATGAGTGCGTATAAAAATAGCTTGTGATCTGATGTTGCGCTCACGCTCTAGTTGTCCTTGTCCAATTACATCTTCTACTTAGGCTTGAGCCCAAAATTGATACGTGTCTACGGGATGCTGACGACCGCGCTGTGACTATCTAAGTCTCTGCGGACGCCGATGTGATTCTCCCTCTCCGCGGTCAATCATGCCGGTGCTGGGGCCGATGGGCAAGAGTCGCGGCGCGTCACCCAAGTAAGTGTGGTGTTGCCTAAGACGCTCTTATTGGTAAAAATTGGGCGCGGTTTTTAACGTCTCAAATAATGCCAAGTCATGCTCTATCCAAAATTGCGCTCCGGTTTCGGTTACCAAGGCTTCAACCTTATCCATGGCGGCGAGGGTTTGTTCTTTATTGACATTAAATTCGGGTACGCGCCGCTGCGCTCTACTGATGCGGAAATGATAAAGGTCACCGGACAATATGAGTGGTCCGTATTCGGCTAAATCTAGGTAAAGGACTTGATGCCCGGGCGTGTGTCCTGGCGCTGAAATTATGCGTACGCGACCATCGCCAAATACATCGTGATCGCCATTAAGCTTTTGTGTTTTGCTGTCTTTGAGTTGAGCAAATAGTTCTGCTTGTACAGCAGGTCCCAAGGCTTCGCCGGGCTGGGGGAACGCCGCATTATAGTCGGCCTCTTGGACCAGCCAAGTGGCATTTTTCACTTCATTTGCCACACCAACGTGGTCCCAGTGGATATGCGAAAAAGCTACATAGTCAAAGGTGTTGAGATCAAATCTCATGCTAGCAAGCTGCTCTGCGAGGGTTTGCTCTAAGCGTAGGCTCATGCCCTGAACCTCCGGACTCCAACCGCTTAATTGTGCACTTGCAGACGGTACACCGCCGTCCCAAAGCATTGTGCCTTGAGGGTGTTCTATGACGTAGCACGGTACGATCAAATTACGTACAGAAGTTTCGTCGTTGCCAATGCCAAAATTCTCAACAGACCCAACACGGATTTCCCCGCAATTGAATACGTATAACCTTAGAGTTTCGTTGTCTCTTGCCAGCACGCTGACGGACTGTGGTTTGGGTTCGCCACTAGTCTCGCTGGAGGGCTGTGGAGGTTCGCTACAACCAAGCAAAAAACTAAAGAGGCCAATGCTAGTCAGCAACGTGCCGGTGATGCTGCGCATATTGTTCGTGAACATAGTCAGTCTCCGTTGAGCTTTTAGTCGGCGTAGCTGGGGTCAAGGCGGTCTGCTAAGCGCAGCATGGACGGCCACGCCACGGCGCTAAGCCCTTCCCAGGAATTTGGATTATTGAAGGTGCCTTCCATCATATCGATGGCGCCTTGGTTGGGCATATTCAATGTACCTTGCATGGCGTTGACCTGAATTTTGCAAGCGCGTTCTAAGTAGTAGAGGCGCATAAAGCACGATGCAACGCTGCCCCCGGCGGCTAGGGTGCCATGGTTGCGCAGTAGCATAAGGTTCTTTTTACCTAAATCGGCAACTACACGTTCACGCTCATCCAGGTCTAACGCTACGCCTTCCCAGTCGTGATAGGCAAGGTCGTGATAAACAAAGAGCGCATGTTGGGTAATGGGCAGCAGGCCTTCCTGCATAGTTGCCACAGCCACGCCGTTGTCTGTGTGTAAGTGCATTACCGCGTGGGCGTCTTCTCTGGCCATGTGTACGGCGCTATGAATAGTGAACCCCGCAGCATTGACCTCATAACCATTGTTCAAAACGATATTGCCTTCGAGGTCCACTTTGACCAAGTTCGAGGCGGTGACTTCGCTGAATTGAAAGCCGTAGGGGTTGAGTAGAAAGTGCTCGTGAGGGCCTGGTACGCGGGCGGAGAGGTGGGTAAAAACCATATCGTCCCAGCCGTAATGAGCGACTAGTCTATAGGCCGCGGCGAGATCTTGACGTACCTGCCATTCTTCTGGGGATACTTGGTTTTTTACATTAACCACTGCAATAGTTGCTTCGCTCATAAAAATCTCTCCTAGCGGCTGAACACTTGTTTGTTGTAAAGAAAATACCCTGAAACGCCCATGAAAGGCCAGTGTTCTCAGTTAGTTTGCGGCCTCTGGCTAGTGGTCATTGGTTTGGGTTTGTTTTCGCTACATTGCAGTAGCTCTGCCAGTGGATTTTTATGGGCCGAGAATGGCGGGCAAATTTGAGGCAAAAAAAGGCCACCCGAAGGTGGCCAAAACGTCTTGGGACGTTATGAAACTGAATATCTAGTTTTAGTTACCACCAAAGTTCAGGGTAACTTCAACACCATACGCGCGAGGTAGGGTGGTGCCGGCAGAATGACGGAAATGCTCGCCTTCGCCATTTCGTAAAACTTGTAGCACTGCCACGTCATCGAGCACGTTGTTTACATAGCCAGCTACCGTTAAGTTCTGCTTGGCATTTGTCCACGTGGCTCTCAAATCCAACCGATTATAGGAGTCAGCTTTTTCACGATCATTTTCAAATGGTGAGTAAAAAACTTCGTCAGTAAAGCTATACACTGTTGAAAGATCTAGCTTTGCCCCAGCATCCATTGGAATTGAGTAAGTACCGTATAAGGTATATTTCAATTCCGGCACTTGGAGTAGTTGGTTGCCGTTGATATTGCTTTCGTTGTCAGCTTCGTCGGGGAACAGCGAAGTGGGTGTTTCTACTCTAGCCGGGTCAAGAATCAGCAAGTCTTCAGTATATTCACTCGGCGTAAAGCTTAGGTTGCCACCGACGGTGAAGTTATCAGTTGCTAGCCAAAGAACCTCTACTTCTGCGCCTTTGATTTCCGCCCCTGGTGCTTCCAGTACTGACGTGGAAGTACCACCTAGGCTTGTTACCTCGGTTGCTACCGTGTGAATGGTGTCATAGTCGTACAAATAGAGTGAACCGTTGATTTGCAGGGTGTTGTCTAGGAATTGAGTTTTGTAGCCAAACTCATAAGCCAACAATTCCTCAGGGTCATAGGCAGAGGTATTACTGAAGAAAACTAGGTTGTAGCCGCCTGATCTATAGCCAGAGGTTGCCGAGAAATATAGCCTTACTTCATCCGTGACATCCCAATCAAGGTTGATACGACCAGTAAGCTGCTCGTCATCTCTCTGAAATGGGCGGTACACGCTGACAGCTATTGGAAACCCGCCATTGACTACATTTTCTGTGGGAATCGGTTGACCATATTGATCAACACTAACGTTTCCATTTGCATCTAATACAAAGCCACCATTTGCCGCATTTAGGGCGTAAAGGGCTGCTGAAAGAACATCAGGGGTGCCAAAGTCATCGGTGACGAATCGCGCTAAGATATCGTTACCACCGAATGTTCCCTTGTAGCGGAAAAGATTTTCTTCTGCAACTACATCGTCAACTGCATATCGCAGACCAACGGTTAGGGTGAATTTTTCAGATAGATCAACTACTCCTTGAGCATAGATGGCTGATGCATCTCGAACAGTCTGAGTGGCGTAGAGAAGGTCAGAACCAATAGAGTTGATGCCGTTGATTACGTTTAAATCAGCGTTAGTTCCGTCATCACCTTCCCATAGACCGAGTACTAAGTTGTCATTTCGCCCTGCGCTTTGAATGGTCAAATTCTCTAAACTGTTGTTAACTGAATAGTTGCTCTCACAAGACGGTGTAGCAGGATTAGCTAAACAGTTGTTTTTCGCGCTAAAGAGGCTGACCCCAGGCGCAGGTGCAAGTAATGCGCTTACCGGAGTGCCTACAGGGAGTCCTGTTGCGCCAGCTCCTGTAGCTCCAAGCCCAATACTGTTGTCGTATGTTGCAGGATTGATAAATCTGCTTTCAGATACAGATGAATAAAAATCACCGCGTTGATCGATGGTTGCATCGTAGATAAATCCGCCAATGGTGATGGAGAAGTTATCCGTAACATCCCAAAACGCTTGTACCTCATGTGAACTGTAATCCGCTTCATGGTTTACATAAAATTGCCGATCATGGAATTGGCTAGCCGTATTATCATCGTCAGTTGTGCGCTGATAACTTAGCTGATTGAAGCCATATATATACTTTATAGACAGCGATTCAGTCGCATCCCAAGTCACACTTAGCTGGGTGCCTTGTTGATCAAACTGCTCGCGGTTTAATCCGTTAGTTGCAGCGCAAACTTCGTCACCATCGATATCGCCCGGGAAAACACAGCGATTAAGAGCTGTCAAACTGGCGTCAGAGGTCTGATTGAAACCATCTAATGATGCTACCGCATTTTGAAAACCATCAAAATCGGCATAGTCCAAACCCGCTCTGTTCGGTTGTGCTTCAGCAGCGACCCCTGTTGTGGGGTTTGTGAACATGCGTGAGCGCTGATCCGGGTTGAAGAAATCATTGGCTAACGGGTTTGTCTGAGCGCGATCAATGAAGCGATAGCCTGGTATCAAATCCGCAGAGCGATTTGGTTGGCCATCTTCGTTGAGGACGACTAATCCACCACCGTTAGCGCCACCAAATGGTCGGTCGATTTCCATCCAGTTCTGGCGGATATCAACGGTCAGATTATCTGTGGGTGTCCATTGAAGCTGCAGGCTTATATTTTCAGTGCCTAGTCCGTCTAGGTCTTCAGTCGGCCCGATCTCCTCAATAGCGCCTTCACGGTCACGATAAGCAAAATTCACACGGCCGAGTAACTTGTCTTCAATAAGCGGGCCGGAAAATGCGCCGTAGTACTCTTCAGTACCGAAGTTACCGACAATGCCTCTTACAGAACCTTCAAAAAAGTCAGTTGGCTGTTTGTAAAGAATGTTGATCGCTCCGCCGACCGCGTTGCGACCATACAATGTACCCTGTGGACCACGCAGTACTTCTATTCGCTCTACGTCCCAAAAGGTTTGGGCGGTAGCGGTTAAAAGGTCTTCGGAATAAACGCCGTTAATATAGGTTGCAACGCCAGGGTCGCCGCCGAGGGCGCGGAAATTACGACCTACGCCTCTGACAGTTGCGTCATAAGGTTGGATTGTTGTCGCTGGTATGAAGTTTTGGAAGTCTTCTTGATTTCGTATACCAAAGTCATCTACGAACTCGCCAGTTAAGGCGGTGATTGAAATAGATGTATCCTGAATTGACGCTTCTTGGCGTTCAGCTGTGACAATGACTTCTTCGATTTGTCTGCCCTGGGCGTCCGCTGCTTGAACACCGGTATAGCTTAGTAACCCAGTAGAAAGTAGCGTCGTACACAGTGCTAGTGAGCTGCGAGATATTGCTATTCGCGACATTTGAATCCCCTCTAACCTAAAATTGATTGGCCTCATATTCGAGACAGTTAATTGGTTGTTAGTTCTTTCATGCTTTCGCAAATTTCGTTGTTGGTCCTCGTGGCACATCCGCAATTAGCACTTTATAAAAGCGAACGTGCTGTGATACACCCAACTACATTATTGAAACATTTTGAAAGATAATCCCAGTTAGCGTTTCTAAGTGTTCCGAGGTTTAGAGATAAGCATCTACTGATAGAGTGGGGTATACCTCTGATAAGCGGTTGTAGTTGGGGTTTTTGATTGAGCCCTGTGTAGAAGTTGCCTTTTTAGGAATGGAAAAGATTTATGTCGTTTGTCGCTTAGCGACGTTGATGGGGTGGGTGTATTAGTCAATTTGAAGTTGTCTGGCGTACACATTATGTTTCCCATTCCAAAGTGCTTGAGGCTTTTTCGTAACCCAATAGTTGACGTTTAGCTTTTTATTTGACGACTAAGCTATGCTTAAGGGTTCTAAGTGACTTGATCGGGGTTTTAGTAGTGTCATTTTTTCTCAGTGCCGTTGAGTTGTCAGCCTACCGTGCGGATGGATTCTTTCTTAGGGAAGGGGTTTTTTCTGCTGCTGAGGTAGCTGGGTACAGGCGTGCTGCCTGTGATGCGCAAGAACATGCCAAAGGCTTGATTCAGGCTGGTGAGGCTCAAGCACAAGGGCGCAAACTTCAGCACTATACGTTAGATGGTAACCAGTTCACGGATATTGATTTTGTCACCGTTCAATTGGAGCATGGATTAATCACGCAGTCGATTCGTGTTATTGAGCCCGTTAACGAACTCAATGAAACCTTGGACAATTTGATAGACGAGGCTCGATTAACTCAGCCTATGCAGCAAATTGTTGGCGTAGATGAGTTGGCGTTATGGACGGCTAAATTGAATCTAAAACCGGCTAGAGAGGGTTCTGGGTTTCGTTGGCATCAAGACTCACCTTATTGGATCCATGACTGTGATCATGTAGATCAACTGCCTAACGTGATGATTTTGTTTGATGATGCGCATGAGTCAAATGGTTGCTTGCGCGTTATTCGAGGCAGTCATCGAAACGGACGTTTGCCCGGTTGCGAAGATGGGTCTCAGCTACAGGGCTTCTTTACTCACCCAGATGCCTTCTCAGAGCAAGATCAGGTATTGATGGAAGCCCCGGCGGGTTCAGTCATCTTCTTTGACCCGCATGTTGTACATGGCTCACAGCCCAATCATTCAGATACGCCCCGCAGAGCCATCATTATTACCTACCAACCGGCGGGTTATCCGGCCCTCAAGAGCCGAGCGGTTAGGCCCGTTCTAAAATCATTCAACCCATAAGCCTTTAGACATCACCTTAGTGATAGATCTGCTGTGCTGGATGTTTTCCAAAGGATTGTCGCTGAGCAATACTAAGTCAGCTGCCATGCCCACTTTGATTTGCCCCATCGATTTCTCTAAGCCAAGGAATTTTGCTGGAGTAACCGTGGCCGAATAAAGAGCTTGTTGGGTAGTCATGCCGCTATCAACTAATAATGCTAACTCTGTATGTAAGCTATAACCCGGAATGCCAAGACCAATTGGCGTATCAGTGCCAGCACCTATAGGCACCTTGCGTTCTAGTAATCTACCAATCAAAAACTGGCTCCACTCGGCAAATGTATTATCAATACTTAGGCTGTTTTTATTAAGTAGGCTTATTCTAGCCTGCCAGTTATCTAGTACTGTTGCGGGTAGGTCGGCCGCAGCACTAGGCCAATCTGCTCTTTCAAAAGGCTTCACCATAGTCACTGTGTTAAGTCGTAGTGTTGGTACTTGGATGGTACTGGTTAGCGTATCTAGTACTGTATTGCAGCGTTCTTGGTCATAAGCCTTAATTGCGGGAATACGCTGGGCACTATGTAGGCCGCTGCGCAGGTCGTATCCTAACCCTTCAGTGAAACCGGTGATTTTTGCCTGTCTTTGGGTGAGTAGTGCTCGCCAGTTCTCGGCGCAGGCCAGTTCTATGTTACGTAAATGCTCCATTGAGCCTGCTATTGGACCAGCAACATCGGCGGTCATCATAAGCGGAACGTGGGAGGCGATGGGCATGCCTAATTGCTTGGCTGCATCAGCCAAACTGTTGTAAGTGGTAGGGTCAATTAATTCGTAGATTTTTATAAAGTCCGCGCCTGCTGTTTTTAGCGCTCTAACCGTAGCCATTGCTGAATCAGCGTCGGCGACACCAGTGCCCAGTGGCGGGCGGCTAGGATCGCTGCCATCGTAAACGACGAATTTGCCGTCTAACAACGGCCCGGAAAAATAAATACGAGGTGCCTGAGTGTTCTCAAGCTGTGTTCGTAGCGCAGCCAGTCTCCCAACATCTCCGCCGGTATCTCGCACACTGGTCACACCGTAACGCAAGAATAGCCCAGGCATGATGTTTGTCAGTGCTTCGTCGTAAAGAAAGTGTACGTGCATATCCCATAAACCCGGGATTAGGAATTGACCTGCTGCGTCTAACACTTGATCTTGGCTGGATGCCTGTACCCCTTGTGCAGGGCCAATAAAGACAATGTTTCCCTCTTCAATTACTACCTGTTGCTGGACTACAAGGCCGTCTACTGGATCGACGATGTTCACGTTATTAATAATCGTTTTTGGCGTTTGCTGTGTGTCTGAACAGCTCATCAAGGCGAAGCAAATACATGCGGCAACCAATGTGCGCCCCAACGCCGGTAGAACTGTGATGCTGTATTGCGCTGCACCAATACTGTAGGCGTAAATTTTTGGCGTTGAACTTGTCATGGTTTTTACCTTTAGTTATAAGTTTTGCTAAGAGCTGTTTTCCAGGCATCTATTGGGCGGCAGCATTGCCTTAGCAAGACGTGTAGTAATTCTCTTTGCTAATGGTAGCGGCCTATCAGCTTGACAGCGCTGCGATGAGCTCATCTTCATTTGGAAAATTGCCGGTTTGTTTTTTGCTATACACGACTCGCTCATTGCAGCTTACTTCAAACAACCCGCCACCAGCCGCAATCAATTCAACTTCCGTGGCAAATTCCGCTTTAAGTCTTGCAGCCAAACTGACCGCTTGTGGTTCGTAGTTTCATTGCATGCAATAGGTAATTGAAAAAACCACAAGTGTCTCCTTGGTCGATAATCCAGCAGCTAAGTTTTGAGAAATATTTGCCGACTTCAGAAAGATAGTACCGCACCTTGCGATAGTCAATTTGCTCTTTATTGCAACTTCGACAAAGCCCACTTTTACCCTTATATCAATGCTTTACGGGTGGGTTTAGATTTTTCACCGTTGTTGTATAGTCATTTGCATTCAATTCAAACAGAGATTTTTTATGAGTGTTAAGTATTACGATTGGACCGCATATCACGCCAACATGCGTGGGGATAAAGTAGCGATCATCGATTTAGACACCAATAATGAAGTGACCTATGCGCAGCTGGATGAGCGTGCCGAACGCCTAGCCTCATGGTTACAAGCACAAGGTGTGACCAAGGGCGATAGGGTGGCACTTTTGACCCCAAATTGTCCTGAAGTATTTGAAGCTGAATTTGCGTGCGCAAAGATTGGCGCTATTTGTATTCCGTTAAATTGGCGCCTCACGGTGCCGGAGCTGGAATATATTCTTAACGACTCTACACCTAAGGTACTGATCTTTGATCAGACTTTTAGTGAACAAGCATCTGCCTTGCAAGCACTTTGCAGTTTTGCACACACGCTAGAAGTAGACATGGAGAATGCCAGTTCAAGCTATGAGTCTGCGCTGGCTGGGGCCGAAGCAAAGTGTCAAGCCATTGAATGTACCCACGATGATGTTGCCATGATCATGTATACGTCGGGTACTACCGGCCACCCGAAGGGCGCGATGATCACATTTGGTATGAATTTGTATAACGTCATTAACTTAGGTATGCCAGCTGGCGTGAATGCAAACGCTGTGCAACTGGTAATTTTGCCCCTATTCCATACAGGTGGGATGAACTGTTATGCAAACCCTGTACTGCACGCGGGAGGCCAAGTTTTGCTTATGCGTGAATTTGAGCCCGGCCGAGCACTGTCGATTATTGGTGACGCTAAGTTAGGTGTAACCCATTTCTTTGGTGTGCCAGCGCCATACCAATTCATGATGCAACACCCAGACTTTGAAACGACGGATCTTAGCCGCCTGCAAACGGCTGGCGTAGGCGGTGCACCTTGCGCCGAAGCTATTTTGTCAGGATGGATTGACCGCGGAGTTCCGCTTATTCAAGGTTGGGGTATGACTGAAACAAGCCCCGGTGGTACCTGTTTGGATGCTGCAGATGTACTGCGCAAAATTGGCTCAGCAGGCAAACCGTTGCTGCATACGGAAGTTAAGATCATTGACGATGACGGTGCCCAGTTGCCTTGGGGTGAAGTGGGCGAACTATTGATTCGTGGTCCAAATATTACTCCGGGATATTGGAATAAGCCTGAAGCCACTAAAGATGCGTTTGTTGATGGCTGGTTAAAGACCGGGGATGCTGCCAGATTTGACGATGAGGGCTTCATCTATATCGTTGATCGCTGGAAGGATATGTATATTTCAGGTGGCGAGAACGTATATCCAGCGGAAGTGGAAAACGTACTTTATCAATTACCCAGCGTTGCAGAAGCTGCCATTATTGGCGTGCCTGATGATCGCTGGGGAGAGACAGGTAAGGCAGTGTTAGTTTTGAAACCAGGTACCCAGCTTTCTGCTGACGAGGTGATCGGGCATTGTTTAGGTAAGTTAGCGAAGTTTAAGGTGCCAGCTAGCGTAGAGTTTATTCAAGCGTTGCCACGCAATGCTACAGGTAAAGTACTGAAGAGGACGCTGCGTGATCAATTTGTCGCCACAGATGCGCCAGCCATTAGTTAAATTTAGATACGTGATACGACATTAAAAGCAAGGGGTGGGTTATGAGTGAAACGATTTCTCCAACAGCGGCCGTGACAGAAGATATGTCCGCGCAACAAATGCAGGATATTTTGAGTAGTCAAAAGCGGGCCTATTTGAACGATGGTGTGGTTTCGACCGCGCTGCGTATTGATCGCCTAGAGCGCGCGGTAAACGTGCTCAAAAATAATCAGCAGAACTTTGTTGATGCTATGACCGCGGACTTTGGCCATCGTAGTGAGCATCAGTCTGTGTTCACCGACATTGCGTCATCCATTGGCCCGCTGAGACATGCGCAAAAGCATGTAGCCGGTTGGCAAAAGAAGCAAAAGCGTAAGGTTACGCCGGGTGTTTTGGCGCTGCTTGGGGCCAAAGCTTGGGTCGAGTATCAGCCTTTGGGCGTAGTTGGCGTAATCAGTCCGTGGAACTTTCCGGTTAATCTTACCTTTGCTCCATTGGCGGGTATTTTGGCTGCGGGCAATCGCTGCATGATTAAACCCAGCGAATATACACCTGAAACTTCCAAAGCCATGGCTATCGCACTTGCCGAAGAATTTGATGCCGACGAAATATCTGTAATTACCGGTGGCCCTGAGACGGGGGCTAATTTCTCCGGTCTTGCCTTTGATCACTTGCTCTTTACCGGCGCTACTTCTGTTGCCAAGCATGTTATGCGAGCAGCGGCGGCCAATTTGGTGCCAGTGACCTTAGAGCTTGGGGGGAAGTCACCTGTAGTAATTAGCCGTAGCGCACCTATGGCAACCACCACAGATGCCTTGATGACAGGCAAAATGCTGAACGCTGGGCAAATTTGTTTAGCACCAGATTACGTATTTGTGCCTGAAGAGCGCATGGGCGAGTTTGTTGAGTCCAGCAAGCAGTCGGTTGCGAAAATGTATCCGACCCTTGTTGATAACCCAGATTACACCTCCGTGGTGAATGAACGCCATTTTGAGCGCATCAATAACTATGTTGAAGAAGCCAGAGGCAACGGGGTAGAGGTGGTAGAAATTAACCCTGCTGAAGAAGACTTTCGCCAGCAACCGGCAAATAAAATTCCGCCGACACTGGTAATTAACCCACCAGAAGATTCAGCGATTATGCAGGAAGAAATTTTTGGTCCAGTGTTGGCGGTTAAATCCTACGCCCAGTTGGATGAAACAATTAGTTATGTGAATGACCATGATCGACCGCTTGGCCTTTATTACTTTGGTACTGACCAGAAGGAAGTAGATCAGGTGCTAGGGGAAACCACGTCCGGTGGCGTGACGCTTAATGATGTGTTGATGCATATCTCGCAAGAGAATTTGCCCTTTGGCGGTGTTGGCCCCTCTGGTACTGGGTCCTACCATGGCGAAGATGGGTTCCGCTCGTTCAGCCATACCAAGGCGGTATTTCGACAGGCGAAATTTAATCCCGCGGAGAAGTTGGGCCTGCGGCCTCCCTACGGTGACAAGCTAATGAATTTGCTCAAAGGGCAGATGAAGTAGTTTGATCCAGTATAGGAGTTAGCTCGCTGGCGGCTGTGTCGGCGACTGTTTTGTTGGAGGGGCCGGCAGCAAGCCGGCCTTTATTGCAACACTCGTTTACTCAGTCGAGGGTTCAAAACTAGGCTTCAAATTGACAGTTCAAAACGACAGTTCAAATTGACCGCTCAAAACGACAGTTCAAATCGACAGTACCAACCCAAATTCCTAACCCAAATTCCTCGGCGAAACAGGTACGCTACCTGCTAAGTCCACCCAATTTTGCTTGGTGTCAGACCAGATATGAAACTGCGGAGCAAATGCAGAGGTATCGTCCATTGTGCCAGTTTTTAGGAAAATCATGTCTGCAAAACTGGGTACTGCGGAGTAAATTGGTGACCCACAGGTGCCGCAGAAGAAGCGTTCTACAGAATTGCCGCTTTCGGTATCGGAGTCTTTGTATAGTTTGGGTTGCCCACTCGTTAGGTGAAATTGTTCTAAAGGCACACCCGCAAGTGTAGAAAATGCTGAACCTGCTTGACGTTGGCAGTTCTTACAATGACATACTCCTGCCATTGCAGGTGTGTTGTCGATGCTGTATTTGATTTCGCCGCACAGGCATTGTCCGGTTTCTGACATGGTTAATTCCTCTCCTTATTATTGTTCCTAACATGCCGTTTTAAGGCGTTCAGATCAAGACTTAGCTAGGCAGCGCATAACTAGGAAATTTATCCGCTGCAAGGCTTTGTTGAAGGCTGAATTGCTGTAGCATCGTGCCGATCATTCATCTCGGCTTGGCTATGCTGCGTATTCAAAATGTACTCCTCAACCCTGGGCTTAATTGTGGCTTTGACCATGACTTTTTGCCTGGGAAAATGACCGTTGTACTGGGGCGTAATCAGGCGGGTAAAACCAATTTGTGTCGACTTATTGCTGGTTTGTCCACTCAGGCCAGCGGCGATTTATCGTTACACGGTCAGTCCATGAATAATCTCAACCCGCAGAAACGCTCGGTTGCAGTGGTGTTTCAAGCTTTTGTTAATTATCCCAATTGGTCGGTCGCTCAGAACATAGCTTCGCCCATGGTGGCGGCGAATGCAGACAAAGCCTATATCCAATATCGGGTTGCAGAATTGGCGGGTACGCTAGGGCTAGGCGATTTACTCGAGCGTATGCCTAATGAGCTGTCCGGAGGGCAACAGCAGCGTTTGGCAATTGCCCGTGCGTTGGCTAAGGAAGCACAAGTTTTGCTCTTGGACGAGCCGTTAGTGAATTTAGACTATAAATTGCGCGAAGCTCTGGCCCTGGAGCTGCGAAGTCTGTTGGAAGCCAGCGATACAACGGTGGTCTATACAACCACTGACCCCAAAGACGCCTTCACCTTAGGTGATGATTTGCTGCTTCTGGATCAAGGCAAAAAATTACAGTCAGGTGCGCCATTAGCGGTTTATCAAAAACCCACTGGGCTTGCCGGAGCGAATCTGATGAGCGACCCGGGGATCAATACCTTTCCTTGGACAGCCCTTGAGGGCCAAGGTTTTTCTCAACGCGGCGCTGTGAATGACAGCTTGGCGAATGAAGAAAAAGGCGATTTGGGGGGCGTGAGGCCAGAACACCTGTTTTTTGCTGATAGGGCCGGTGAGGATGCTGTGAGTTTTAAGCTACAAGTCTCGGCGTTGGAAACCAGCGGCGATGAAACCTTTGTCCACGGCATGGTAGGCCAAGAGCTATGGGTCGTACGTTGTCCTGGCATGCTCAACGTGCAACCCGGGCAGGAACTGACGGTAGCAGCGGCAAAGCGCGATATCCTCAGTTTTGGTGGCGTTTAAAGTGGCGAATATTACTCTCGAAGAATTAAGTTTTACTTACCCAGGTGCTGCGCAGCCTACGCTGCTGCCCATTAGTGTGGAGATTAAAGATGGTGAGGCATTTGCGTTGCTGGGCGCATCAGGCGCTGGTAAAACCACATTGCTTAATTTGCTCTCAGGGTTACTGGTGCCGACCACGGGCCGAATCCTATTTGATGGCGTAGATGTATCCGAGCAATCAGGTAGTCAACGCAATTTAGCCCAAGTATTTCAGTTTCCTGTGCTTTACGAATCCTTAACCGTTGCCGATAACTTGGCGTTTCCCTTAAGTGCAAGAAAAGCGGATAACGGCCTGTCTGGGTCTGATATTAAAGCGAGGGTAGCGAAGATTGCAGGCGAGCTAGACATTGAGCACCTGCTCAAACGCAAACCCAAGGCACTGTCGTTATTTCAAAAGCAGTTGGTCGCCATTGGACGGGCGCTGGTGCGACCAGATGTTTCTGTAGTGTTGTTAGATGAGCCATTAACCGCTGTTGAACCGCGCACAAAGTGGCAATTGCGCCAGAGTTTAAAGCGTCTGCAGCAAGAGTTGGGTGTGACCATGATTTATGTGACTCATGATCAGACCGAGGCGCTTACTTTTGCTGACCGTGTTGGAGTAATGGCCGACGGAAATATTTTGCAAACGGCGTCACCCCAAGAAGTATACGAGCACCCAGCCCAGGAATTTGTTGGCTTCTTTATTGGTAGTCCGGGTATGAACTTTGTCGATATAACACCTGGCGCTGGGGACAACGTCTATAGCCATCATGGGGTTGCCAGCACAGCACAGCGTTTAGGCTTCAGGCCGGAATGGGCCAAACTAGTCAAGGGTGCAGTAGCACCAGAGTTATCTAAAGTGAGCTGGTCGGGTACGGTTACCCTTAACCAAGTATTGGGTACTCAAGATGGACAACCTGTGGGTATTACCACTGTAATGGGGGACGCCGGTGAACTTAAAGTGCGCGGCCCAATCACCGGAGCGTCAGGAGACAAGGTGGTAGTAGTGTTAGATCGGTTTATTAGCTTTTCAAACGAGAAGTATATGGCGTCTCATTATAATGATTAACAAGCCTTACAATAATCGTGCCTGGCTCGGTGTGTTGCCAGTACTGCTCATTGTTGCCTTCAGCGCGGTGATACCACTAATGACGGTGGTGAACTATTCCGTCCAAGACATTTTGGATTTCAATAGCCGCTTTTATGTAGGGCTAGACTGGTACCGCGAAACTCTCCAAGACCCCCGATTTATCGAGGCCTTTGGGCGTCAGGTGTTGTTTAGTCTAAGTGTGCTTGCCATTGAAATTCCATTGGGTATTTTGGTCGCGAGAGGCTTGCCAAAGAATGGAGCTTGGACCTCGGTTTTGCTCATATTGCTGGCCATTCCCCTACTTATTCCATGGAACGTGGTGGGCACCATTTGGCAAATTTATGCACGCTCAGATATTGGCTTATTGGGTGTAGGGCTAAACGAATTAGGCTTGGCTTTTAACTACACATCTAACCCCACCCATGCGTGGCTGACCTTAATAGCCATGGACGTATGGCATTGGACATCTTTGGTGGCGTTGCTGGCATTTGCCGGACTAACCTCAGTGCCACCGGCTTATTATCAAGCCGCGGAATTAGACGGCGCCAGTAAGTGGCAGGTTTTTCGCTATGTAGAAATGCCAAGGCTAGGTGGTGTATTGGTGATAGCCGTTCTGCTGCGCCTGATGGACAGCTTTATGATTTATACCGAGCCATTTGTGCTCACCGGTGGTGGGCCGGGTAATGCCACAACCTTCTTAAGTCAGTATCTTGCCACTATGGCAGTTGGGCAATTTGACCTTGGGCCTGCAGCAGCGTTTTCGGTGATTTATTTCTTGTTCATTTTGCTGTTCTGCTGGATTTTTTATAACAGCGTTATGGTTGAAGATGCGGAAGAGCCGGAGGGTCAACGCCGTGACTAGTGTTAGCCGTTGGGTCCTTGTGGCTTATTGCATCTATTTACTGCTGCCGTTGTACTGGTTGATGACCATGGCGCTGCGCAGTAATAGTGACATTACTGGACAGTTTGAGGTGATTCCCAGCAATCCAACGCTGGCTAATTTTGCCGAGATATTTTCTAACCCGGTTTGGTATCAGGCCTTTGGTAACTCACTGAACTATGTGGTTTTAAATACGCTGATTTCCATTTGTGTAGCACTGCCGGCAGCCTATGTGTTTTCTCGCTACCGCTTTTTGGGCGATCGACAACTGTTTTTCTGGCTGCTGACTAATCGTATGGCACCGCCAGCGGTATTTTTGCTGCCGTTTTTTCAGCTGTATTCCTCCATTGGGCTATTCGATACGCCCCTTGCCGTGGCACTGGCCCACTGCCTTTTCACCGTGCCGCTGTCTGTATGGATACTAGAAGGTTTTATGTCCGGTGTGCCTTCAGAAGTTGATGAAATGGCAAAGATCGACGGGCATAGTTTTATCTACTTCTTCTTTCGCATATTTATTCCCATCAACCGCGGCGCAATAGGCGTAACGCTATTTTTCTGCTTTATGTTCAGTTGGGTAGAGTTGCTGCTGGCAAGGACGTTAACGGGCAGTGTTACCAAACCCATTGTGGTAGTGATGACGCGCACGGTCAGCGCGTCAGGACTAGACTGGGGTGTGCTGGCTGCGGCAGGTGCGCTGACCGTTGTGCCAGGCATAGTAGTGGTGTGGTTTGTGCGCAAGCATCTGGTTAAAGGCTTTGCCTTGGGGCGGGTCTAATGGGTTGGATGGCATGGACAACACCTACAGCTATATTCTTTATCGCCATCGGCTTGTCTTTAATGACACTAACCTTGGCCGAACTTAAGTGGCCGACAGTGCTGGCAAAAGGTTTTTTGCCCCTGAGTACTACCCGTGGCGATAGATTCTTTATTAGTCTGCTCAGCGCAGCCCTTATTCATTTGTTTTGGCTGGCATTGGTGCCATTGGATGTTTTATTTGGCTCTGGAGTTGCGCTAGTTTGGGCAGGCTTGGTCATGAGCAGAGGTTAACCAAGTAGAGTGCGCACAATATTATTCAAAGAAATTAAAATCATTATACTGGTTGCAAAACGCAGTTTGAGAGTTCGTTAAGAGCTGATCGAGATAAATAGGAGATGGGGATGCATAAGCTTATAGGCTTACTAGGATTGAGTATTGTACTGGGCGGGCTTGCCAGTTGCGGTGGTGGAGAAGACAAGGCGGTGAGCGCAGAGATTCAAGCCATGGATTTTGCTGGCAATGCAGCTCAGTGGATTACACAGGAGTTTCAACCCTCGACTTTAACCACTGAAGAAGCCAGCGCAGAGATGGCGTGGTTTACCAACGCAGCCCAGCCGTTTCGTGGCATGACAATCAATGTAGTGTCTGAAACCCTGACCACCCACGAATATGAAAGCGCGACCCTTGCCCAAGCATTTTTTGAAATTACAGGTATTCGGGTTAATCACGATTTGATTCAAGAGGGCGATGTCATTGAAAAACTGCAAACCCAAATGCAGTCAGGTGAGAACGTCTACGATGCCTATATCAATGATTCTGATCTGATCGGTACCCACTCGCGCTACGGTTATGTTGTAGCGTTGAGTGACTTTATGGCGGGCGAGGGCGCAGATGTAACGTCGCCAACCTTAGACTTAGATGACTTTATTGGCATCAGCTTCACCACCGGGCCTGACGGCAAGGTTTACCAATTGCCCGACCAGCAGTTCGCCAATCTTTATTGGTTTCGCTATGACTGGTTTTCAAACGCGGAACTTCAGGCGAAGTTTGCATCACTCTATGGCTATCCGTTAGGCGTACCTATCAATTGGTCTGCTTATGAAGACATAGCGGAATTTTTTAGTAAGCATGTAGGTGAAATAGACGGTAAGAAAGTTTATGGCCACATGGATTACGGCAAAAAAGATCCATCGCTGGGTTGGCGTTTTACCGACGCATGGCTGTCTATGGCTGGTGCAGGGGATGTAGGTATTCCAAATGGCCTGCCAGTAGATGAATGGGGTATTCGCGTGGAAAACTGCCGTCCGGTTGGTTCGTCTGTATCGCGTGGCGGCGCAGCCAATGGACCTGCAGCGGTTTATGCGTTGCAAAAGTACATTGATTGGCTGAAAGCTTATGCGCCCAGTGAAGCGCCGGGTATGACGTTTTCCGAGTCTGGTCCTGTGCCCGCCCAAGGTCATATTGCCCAGCAGATATTTTGGTACACCACATTTACTGCGGACATGATTAAGGAAGGTCTTGCGGTAGTGAATGAAGACGGCACACCGAAGTGGCGAATGGCACCTTCGCCCCATGGACCCTATTGGCAAGAAGGCATGAAGTTGGGCTATCAGGACACTGGCGCTTGGACACTACTGAAATCAACGCCACTAGATAGACGCAAAGCCGCTTGGTTGTACGCGCAGTTTGTCACCGCAAAGACAGTGTCTTTGAAGAAAACAGTAGTTGGTCTTACACCCATTCGTGATTCAGATATTCGCTCGCAAGCAATGAGCGACTTAGCCCCTAAGCTAGGTGGTTTGGTAGAATTTTATAGAAGTTCAGCGCGTACCGCTTGGACCCCAACCGGGACCAATGTGCCGGACTATCCAAAGCTTGCACAACTATGGTGGGCAAATGTGGCGAACGCTGTAAGTGGTCAGGTGACGGCACAAACGGCAATGGACAGTTTAGCCAGTCAACAGGACAGAGTGCTTGAGCGTTTGCAAAAACACGGTATTCAAGGCGAGTGTGGTCCAATGCTGAATGAAGAAAGAGACCCAGAGTATTGGTTGTCTCAACCCGGTTCGCCAAAAGCTAAGCTCGCTGACGAAAAGCCACAAGGACAAACCATCTCTTATGACGAGTTGCTACAAACATGGGCGGCTGAATCTTAGGGCGTTATGGTTTCAGAGATAAAATAGGGTTAGTGTTCAGGCTGGAAAAACAATCTGAATACTAACAATATAGTTAAGGTTGAAAGTTGAAGCTGTATTCGCGCTCAACTTTGCACACCCGAACGTGGTACGACTCGTACCACTTTTCTCGTCCAAGCTTCTGCGCCACCTGATGCTCGGAGGCCTGTCTCCACGCTGCAATGGCCTCCAAGGATTGCCAATAACTCACGGTAATACCCAACTCGGACCGAGCAGATTCCATATGTAAAAATCCCGGCTGCTGTTGCGCCAGCTTGTACATGGCTTTAGCCATGGCATCATAAGCGGGGTCATTACCTGTAGCCGTTGAGGTAAAAATTACCGCATAATAATCGCTAGTTTCTGACATTTATCAGCCTCCTTTGCGCCACCTCAACGCGCCTCCCGAGCTATTTGTCCAAGTTCTTGAAAAAGTCGATATCGCGTTTTTCACCCTCAGGTACCGCTACTTCAGTAATGCGCTCGTCTACGTCATCCCACTCTAAGCGCAGTGCGCGGGTCATGGTGGCGTGCATCTCGTAAGTGCAAACAATATATGTTAGTTCTATGATCTGCACCTCATTCAGATGATTTTGCAGTACCGCAAAAGTACCATCGGCAACGCGGCCACCCTGCAGTACCAGATCGTCTGTGTAAGCCAAAACAGCTCGCTCTAGTTCATCGAAAAGATCTGTTGCCGCCCAGTGTGGGATAGCCTGAATTTGCTCCTCAGAAAAACCAGCGCCGCGCAGAGCCTTACAGTGTTGAGAAAAGACAAACTGACTGCCGCGAGCAAAGCCCGCTCGAGCCTGGCCCAGTTCACGCAGCTTCGGCGAGATTTTGCGGTTACGGCTGCGATAAAACTCAAACCCCGTGACCATGTGATGCAAGGCATCTGGCACGTGAGCAAATACAGTCCACCAGTTGCCAGGCGTGCCAGTGGCGGTACCCGGATGAGTAGTAGGTTCGCGATCTTTGCCAAACAAGGCATCATAAAACGGCAGCACACTAGGGTCGGCTTCAGTTCTTGGTATCTGTCTTAGTCGCGGCATAATTCTCCCCTATATTTTGTATAGCCAGAGTATCGCGGTTTTTCACCGATCACTCCATAGCGCAGTATGGGGTTTTACGCGGCGCAAACTGACGCCCGTAGCTTGATTCAACTAAACCTGTGCTAACACAGGCTGCAGGTTTGTCATGCCACCCACCTCTTACCACTCAGCCGCTGTTTGCAACCTTTGATAATCTAATGAGCCGTTGTGGAGGAGCAACTTGTTACTTTCCAGCTGAATAGTTCAAGCCTTAGGCCAGTGGTAATTCAACTTTTGGCTGTAGCTGACTTAACGATTTATCAACGCCCACTTATTGAGGATCAATCCATGCGTCTAATTTTGGCTATTTTGTTGCCTTGGCTCCAATTTTTCACCATTGGCCGGCCCTTTGCCGGTGTGATTTGTTTATTGCTGCAGCTCAGTTTAATAGGTTGGATTCCTGCCGCTATTTGGTCGGTCTATGCGTTAAGCCAGTACAAGACGGATCAAAAAATAAAAGATGCCATGGGTGGGAAATAGATCACTAATGGCTTTGTGGTAAATCATTAGGAAATCTTATGCGGTCTAGTACTCATTTAACTTCAACGAAGCGTGCGCTCGGTACTCGTTTTTATGGCCGGTTGCTGGTGCTTGTTTGTTCCCAGATGCTTTTGTTGGGGTGCGCCTCTGCCTATTACGATGCGTTAGAAAGTATCGGTGTGCACAAGCGGGATATTTTTGTTGATCGTATTGAAGAGAGTTTAGAGGTTCGAAAGGAAGGCCAAGCGCAGTTTGAAAGTGCGCTTGAGCAATTTAAGACCACTGTTGATTTTGACGGTGGTGGATTGGAAAAAGCCTATAACCTTTTCAATGATGAATATGAAGAAAGCGAAGAAGCCGCCAATGCTATTAGTGAGCACATTAGCGCAGTGGAATCTGTTGCAGATGCTTTATTTGAAGAGTGGTCTGACGAGTTAGATTTGTATACTAGCCCCTCGTTACGCAGAGCTAGTGAACGGCAATATAAGAGTACGCAAAAGAAGTATCAGCGGTTGCTTGCGTCTATGCGGCGTGTGGAAGAAAGCATGCAGCCTGTGCTGGCAACTATGCGTGACAATGTTCTCTTTCGTAAACACAACTTAAATGCCCGCGCTATTGACACCCTGAAGGGTGAGTTGGGTTCTATTAACCGCGATATGTCTAAGCTGGTGAAAAATGTGCAGCGCTCAATTGCTGAAGCCGAAGCGTTTATTACTACATTGAAGGCGGACGGCTAACGTCAACAAAGGAACAATTGGCGCAGGGTAAAATTTTTGCGGTTTAAGTTTTGCTGGCAAAAGCCTTAATCGCCGCTACTTCTCCCTATGCTTTAGTTAGACTTTCTTTCTACCACCTTTGAACTCCTGCTGTTTAGCCTTCGCCAAGGTGCAGACTTTACTCTAAACATCTGTATCATCTTGCCCATGAACTTTGTCCAACTCGCCATTCCGTATTTTATTCTTGCCATTCTGGTTGAGTCTATTTACGGATACCTGCGCAACAGACAAACCTACCGCCTGAACGATACGGTGAACAGTCTGCAAATGGGCATGCTTAGCCGTCTTGTAGGTGTTTTGCGTCTGGGCTTTTCGGCGGTTGTTTTTACTCAATTGGTGTCGCTGTTTGGTGTGCAGCAATGGTCCCCGGATACATGGGTTCACTGGGTGGTGGCGTTCATTGCTTATGATTGTTGCTATTACTGGAAACATCGCTTTGGGCATCAGTGGCGGATTATGTGGGCATCTCACTCGGCCCATCATCAAAGCGAGGAATACAACCTTAGCACCGCGCTGCGTCAAACCGGCACAGACTACATTGGCTTTGTGTTTTACATTCCCATGTATCTGGCGGGTACTCCGGTAGAGGTAATGATCAGTGTAGGCACTTTAAATCTGGTCTATCAGTTTTGGGTACACACAGAGCACGTGCGGTTTTTAGGCATACTCGACTACATTTTGGTTACGCCTTCTAATCATCGCGTTCACCACGCTAAGAACCCTAGTTATATCGACAAAAACTATGGTGGCGTGTTTGTTATTTGGGATCGGATGTTTGGCACATTCGCCGTTGAAAAAGTAGAAGAGCCTTGTCGTTACGGTATTACTCACGGTCTCAAGAGTTGGAACCCTGTTTGGGCTAATGTCATTGTGTGGTGGGATACTTTAAAGCTGTCTGTTAAGACCCGCCGTTGGCAGGACAAATTTTTAGTTTGGTTTAAAGGCCCCGCTTGGCAGCCTGCGGATATTGCCCAACAGTACGAGGGCAGTTGGCAAGATGATAAATTTGATCCTGTGGCTTCAACCTACTGCAAACTTTATGTGTTTGCACAATTCATAGTGGTCACTGTGGCGGCCCTCATACTGCAAGGGTTGCAGAACGATCTCCCCAACTCATTTGTGCTGGTTGCCTTTGGCTTGTTGGTCATGTCCGTCTGCGTTCAAGGCGTTTGGTTAGAGGCCCGCGAGAACTTTCGTATTTTTGAAGCCGGGCGTTTACTGCTGGTGGCCATTCTTTCTCTTTGCTTGCCAGTCTTGTGGCCCGCATATGTTTGGGCAGTGCAGTCTTATGAGGTGTCTATGCTTGTGCAAGTCTACGTTGTTGTAAGCGGCGTCCTCCTTTTGGGTAGTCTACAAAGTAACCGGCCTGAACAAGCGTCAGCCTAAACCACACCAGCGCCAAGTGTCTCTTATCGCATGGTTTCTATGTAGTCCCTAATCTGACGGCATTTTTGCTCTCCGCCAAAGTAGTCAATTTCGTCCTCGTCAAAACCTGCCATAGCTGTCAGTAGATCTTGTTGCGCTTGCGGGTACTGGGCAATATCCGCCAGCGGTTGAAAGCGCGGGTTAATGGTGAAGAGTAAATAGTCTTCATGAACTCGGCATAAGGTTTCTCTTTCTGAGCGCACATACCATTGTGTGGGGCCGTTTTTCATAGTGTCATCTGGTTCGTTATGAAAGCGCTGGGTATCGTCATGGATAAACCAGTTGGTCCGCTCAAAGGGCTTCATTAAGGGCGCGTTGCTGATAAACCGCTCTATGGGATCGCCGATTTTTTCGTTCATGCTCTCCACCGGCTGGTGAATCTCTCGCAGGGGTCTACCAATTTTTGTACGCACATCCCAGTAGCTAGGTGAGCAGACACAGGCTGCAACCAGACGTTGTGGCGCATTGGTCTGCATGAGGCATAAGTCATCGGGTACCTGCATAGCTAGGTTGGCTACCAAGTCAGGGTAGTGGGCTTGTGTTTTTGGGCGGCGTGATGCCAGCGCTTGCTGGGCGGCAATACCAGCTTGCGCAATGTCTGCCACGGCCACCACTTGGTCATAACAGTCTTTTAGTAGCTGAGTTTTATGCGCAATTACATCATTGGTCATGGGTATGGGAAACCAATGAGTTATTTCTATTGGCGCCAAACCAAGGCGATATTTACTTTTACCCCCTTGCCAAGGTGGGTTTTGCCAAAAGACCTCAGCCTGAGTTAAAGCGGCGTTTTGCATGTGTTTGGGTTCATACCTAATTTGTTTACTTATTGATAAGTTTTTTATTGCGCTGGCTGCTCGTTTAGATCCCAGTCGTAGGCGTAATCTATCGAGTTTTTAGCAGTCAAAATTGTTTCGGCTTGCTCGGGCAATTGGCTACTAATGTATTGTTTAAGCGTTTGCTCGTTGCTTGCAAAGTCGACTTGATACCAGTCAAAAATACTCGAAAGCTTTAGCCTGTTCTTAGTTAAAGAAACGCCGCGAGGGTGGCTGAGGTAGTCGGCTTCAGATTTCTGCAACTGTGCCTGTGCGTTGCCAGACGTATAGGCCATTTTGCTTAAGTTGGGACATCCAATGCTGGCGCAGTTTAGTGCAAAGTGCAGTCTGTGATCCTGCCAAATGGGGCGCAAAATCCTATGTTCAATGTCGTTCAACGTGACTTCTTTGCCCTCAATTGTGAGCAAGACATCATTCCACGGTCCAATAGAGAAAAATCCGTTTTTCATCTTCAAGATGCTTTTGGCTTTTGGGTGGGCGAGGACAACTTGTACTGTTAGTGCGTTGTATAAGTTTATCCAATAAGCCAATTGTTCGGCTCTGTTTAGCCCCGTTGGTGCGACCGATGCCATCATGCGGATATAGGTTTCTAGTAGTTTTGTGTCGGCGCTTGAGAATTGTTTGTAGGCGACACGGTTAATGTCATCCGAATTCTCAAAGACATAGGTGTCAAGTAACTGTTGCCAAATGCTGTGGTCTAGTGCGGTTGTCGACTGTTCATTATGGCTCGCCCAGTAAGGCCAAAGGTCTGCCTTGGGCGCTGATAGTGCTGTGCCTGTGAGCATTAACATGCCCACAAGCCAGCTAAACCTAAGCAATTTTTGCAGCATTAGGTCATTAGTCGTTTTGGGTTAGAAAGTGTATCTAAGGCCCAAAGAAAGTCGGCGTCCTGGCGCCGGCGCTGTGTCTTTGATAAAAGATGTGTGCTGTCTTTGCTCATCATCTGTTAGGTTATCTCCACGCAAAAATATCTCAATTTCCGACTCTAGCTGAGTTGGTATGTACCACGCAATATGCATTGAAAGATCGTTGTAAGATTGGCTTGGCAACTCAAACGAAGCTTGCTCATCCTGTTCAAACGAATGGATGTAGTCGACACTGAAGGCAAAGTTTTGCCAGCTCAAATTTGAACCCAAGCCAAGTCTTGTTGGTGGTATAAGCGGCAAATTATTGTCTGAGGCAGCTTTAAGATCGGTATTCACCATATCAAAAAAGCCTCTAAAGCTAAGGTTTTTGTCATCTAAACCTGCAACGCGATATCTGATTTCACCCTCTAGGCCAGAAACGTTTGCGTCATCTTGATCCCATACAAATACCGGTAGTTCGTCCAATTCTCTGTTGTCGCTGCGCTGGTAGATAAAGTCTGAGAAGGAGGAGCGATAAACGCTTAAATTCATGTCCCAAGCTTCGCTGTTGTAGGCAATGCCCAGTGTTGCGCCTAAAACTTCTTCTTCTTTTAGGTTGTCGGAACCGATTTCAAAACGACTGGTCGCTAAGTGGGGGCCAAAGCTATAAAGCTCTTCGCCAACTGGTGCTCTTTGTGCGTAGTCGATAGACATCGTATACGTCAGGTTGTCTGTGACTGGATAGACAATTCCCGCAGACGCTGAGAACGTGTTGAAATCGCGATCTAAACCGACTGCCGGTTCATGATTTACGCTTTCAAAACGCGCGCCAGTTTCTAGATTGAAGCGATCAAAGCGGGTTTCCCTGAGCCAAAAGCCGGCTAAGGACTTGGTGTCAACGCCAGGTAAGAACGCTTCTTCTCCAACAACGCTGAATTCTCTTATGTCGTACTGCACGCCGATTACGTCGCGGGCGTTATCTCTGTCTCGAGTCAGCTCCACACGGCTTTCGATAGCATCATTCTCAAAGAAAGTAGCTTGCTCTCCGTCTGGTTCTATTTCTGAGTGCTCATAGTCGTTATGGCCGATACGCACGTTCAAGCTGTCGAATGCGCCGCCAAGTGGGTTAGTTAGGCCGCCTTCAAGATCAACGCGGGTTTGCTTCATGTCAAGAACAGGTGTGCCTTCTTCTTCAGGGTCGTGGGGCTCATTGTGTTCTTCTTCGTGGCCGTGGCCTCCTGGCAAGCCATATAATGCTTCGGTGCGGCTTACTGCCATACCAATAAAGCCTTCGGAGTTTGCGTAAGATAGTCCTAGAGCGCCACCGTTTGTCTCGTAGTGGCTACCGGGGAGAGTGCCGCGTACAAGCTCTTCTTCCTCTTCTTCTTCACCCGGTGTGTGACCTGCTTCCTCTGCGGCAATTTGCGCAGCAGATTCTGTGAAGCCCGGAATATCATAGTCGTCAGCTTGGCGATTAAAGGCATCTACATGCCATAAAAAGTTTTTGCCGCCGCCATCTATTCTGCCGATTAAGTTCTCTTGGTCGCCATTGTCTCCAACTTCTGCGGCGAATTTGCCAGACACTTTCTGAGTATCTCCTGGGTGAGGTACGCGCCCTGTATGAACGTCTACTACTCCACCAATGGCACTGCTGCCGTAAAGTAGCGTAGACGGGCCTTTTAACACCTCAATTTGATCTGCGATAAATGGCTCAACAGTGGTGGCGTGGTCGCCGCTGACTACCGATACATCCATTGTGCTGAGTCTGTCTTCCATTACTCTGACTCTGGTGCCAGATAAGCCTCTAATCACGGGTCTGCCAACTGCATCACCAAAACTGGAGGATGTAATGCCAGGCAAAGATTCTAGGGTGGCGCCGAGGCTAGCGGCTACTTTTTGATTGAGTAATTTGCCTCGTAGTGTCAGCGATGCTTGGGCTAAACCCTCACCAGATAAAGGGTGGGCTCTTACCAGTACTTCCTCGATAGTATCGTTGTTCTTGGCGCGCTCTTGTTCGGGTGTGTCTGCATAGGCAGAGGGTGAGCAGAGTGCGAATGCAATTGTGCTTATAGCTACTAAATTTTTCATATTTTCCACTAACTTTTCTACTGACTCCTACAGCAACATATATTGATAAATTTTTGTCACTAAGAGTTCTAATTTTCATAATTCATCAACAGCGTTTTGTTTAAACACTGTTGTATGCGCCTGCTATACGCGAACGTCAGACAGGCACGCTTGATTTATTTAGATATATGAAAAGTTGGTAGGGGGCGCTCGTTGTCGGTGTTGTTTGACAACACGGCGGGGCAGGTCGGCCGAGGGTAAGGTGTTTGCGCTTATTGCTGTTAAAGCTGTTGGTACTGTTACGGCAATAGGGGCCGCGCCAGATCCAGGACTCTGCTCTATTTGGCAATAAAGGCAATCGGTTTCTTGGTCAACGTTGGTGTGAAGATGGCTGAGCTCATAAGGCAGTATAAGGCTAGCTAGCAACACCAAACACGCGAAAGCCTTGGTTATGTTCCCAATGACTTTTAAGGTTGGTAGCTGGTTTGTTAGGTATGCCATTTCGCTAGCTAGTTTGTGCCGAAGCATTCTTCGTTTTTTGTTATGAGAGCAGACAACGCCGAAGAATTCACCATTTTGATCGGTATGTAAAGTAGCAAGGCGGATATTTCGGCGAAAGCCTTGGGGAGGACTTAGGGGCTTGGTGCCTTCACGGTGAAGGTAAAGCCTGCGAGACTATCGAATATCTATTTTTCGACACGCCTCGCTGCTCTCCCGTGACAGCTTATCCTTTCTGCCTTTCTGTGTGGGGCACTTGTTTTTCGCTTGTGATTTAGATCATTGGTTTTTTTGAACTTCAATCCAAGAATCAATTTTTCGATCCAGTAGCGAAAGCGGAAGTGCGCCACCGCCAAGAATGGCGTCATGAAATTTGCCTAGATCAAATTTATCCCCTAGTGCCGCAGTGGCCTTGCGCCTAAGCTCCAAAATTTTCAACATCCCAATTTTATATGCGGTAGCTTGGCCGGGCATAACTATATAGCGCTGAATTTCCGATACCACACTTTCTAAAGGTTCAGGAGAGTTGGCTGCAAAGTAATCTACTGCTTCTTGCTCGGTCCAGCCTTTTGCATGCAAGCCAGTATCTACTACTAATCGAATGGCGCGCCAGGCTTCTGCTGTTAGACGACCAAAATCCTGGTATGGGTCGTTATAGGTGCCAGATATTTCTTTGGCTAAAAACTCGGAATATAAGCCCCAACCTTCAGTGTAGGCAGTGAAGTTGGCTTGGGTGCGAAACACTGGAATGCCTGTTAATTCTTGGGCTATGGACAATTGCATGTGGTGCCCTGGAAGGCCTTCATGATAAGCAATCACCTCTAGCTGATTTTTTGGCATAGCACTCATATCAGACAGGTGTGCATAGTAAATGCCGGGTCTAGAGCCATCTGGTGTACCTGGGTAGTAGTGCTGTGCAGCCCCATCGCGTTCGCGAAAAGGCTCAACCCGCTTAACTAATAAATCTGCCTTTGGCATTAACCCAAATACTTCCGGAAGCTTGGATTTTATGTTGTCGATGGCTGCGGTTGCGTCAGCTATGTAGGCTTTGCGTCCCTCGTCAGTATCGGGGTAGTAGTTCCATTCAGCGTCGCGCACGTGAACAAAAAATGCTGCGAGGTCACCGTCAAAGTTTACTTGCTCGATAATTCTCATCATCTCTGCGCGTAATCGTTTTACTTCACTTAAGCCAATTTCATGGATCTCGTCAGCGGTTAAGCTAGTGGTGGTTTGTGTGCCTAAGCGATACTTGTAATAGGCAGCCCCGTTGCCCTGATTGCCAATACCCGTTGAAATTTTTGGTGCTTTGTCTTTTTCGTTTTCTGCCCAGCTAATGATATTGCGGTAGGCAGGTTGCAGGTCGTTGACTAAGGCGCTGCGTGCACCGGCTAATAGGCTGGCTGCCATTTGCTCATCTATCAACTCTTGTTCTTGTAGCTTAGCCACTTCTGACTGTACATCACTCCACAAATCACTGTCTTTGCTGGCAACTGTTTCAAACGGTTGACCGGTGATGATCGCTTGGGTTTGCGTTATTACGCCGTCTAGCGCAAAACCGGGAGTAATTACTCCTTTATCAGATGAGGTTTGAGCGTTAACTAATGCTTCCTGCATACGCGGCGCTACGGCTTTAATACGGGAGATGTAGGCTCGCATATCTTCGACACTGTCTACGCTATGAAAGTTAATTAAAAATGTGGGTACAAAGTTTTGGATGCCGTTCATTTGATCGAAAGTTAGGCCGTTGTGAAAAAACTCAACTGAATCGGCCATTTGTTTGGCTTGGAACTGCCACAGATCAAAAGACAGCTTTTCATCATCGCTAAGGCTGGCGTAGTCGAACAGTTCAGCCATTGTCTTGGCAGAATTAGTCTTCCACTCGACCTGCTCTTTGTAGGCCTCAAACGTGAACTCATCAATTTCATTATTGCGCTCCTTGCGACCGAGAAAGGTCAACTGAATAGGTGAAAATTGCAGTTCTTCCTCGTATTGCGAATCGAGCCATTGGGTTAATGATTGGCTATTAACATTAGTTGCTTGTGTAGCTGCTGGCGCAGGTGTGCTCGTGGATTCTGAGCTACATGCGCCCAAAGCGAACACTAAACCTAGCGCAACAAGTGCGTAGAGGCGCTTGAATACGGCGCAACTAGGTTGAGGTGGGTTTGTGCGGGTAGTTCGAGTAGCAAATGGGGCTGTAAGGTCGATCATGGTATTTACTCAAAGTCAGCGATGGTTGAAAAGTTAGTATATGGCTAGCTGGATGCGGAGTCTGATTTAAAGCGAGACTCTTAGATAAGCCGACACCCTAGAATAGTGAATTCTGTACAGAAATAAACGCTATGTTATGGATGATTGGCGGCAAAAACGCGCGTGCCGGTATTTTGCCCAGTGGTAGAAGTAATGGAGGGTTAGCTGGGCGTGGTTTTAGTTCATTAACCGCGTACTATGCAAAGTCTTGTAGAGCCAAGGTCAAAGCGTGGGATAACGCGCCGAAGCCTGTTTTTTTTAGCAGTATGTTTAATGGAAGAATTAGATTCACCCATGACCCAGAAAGACACAGATAAACCTATAAATGAGCACACCGCAGCCTCAGAAAATGAGGGGTCATCTGCAGGCCCCTTAAGTGGATTTCGTGTTTTAGATTTGTCCTCAGTGGTGTCTGGTCCCATGGCGGCAGTGGTCTTGGCAGATCAGGGCGCAGATGTCATAAAGGTGGAACCTCCGGGCTGGGGTGATGGTATTAGAGGCTTGGGTGCATCGCGTAACGGACTGAGCGCCATATACGCAATGATTAATCGCAACAAACGCTCTGTGGCCATCAATTTGAAACATGAGGCTGGTCAAGATTTGATCCGCCAATTGGTCAAAGATGCCGATGTTTTGTTGCAAAACTATCGCCCAGGAAAAATGCAAAATCTGGGTTTGGATTACCACGCGCTCAAAGCCATTAACCCAGAGCTGATTTATGCGTCAATCAACGGTATGGGTGAAGTGGGGCCATATGCTGGGCAAAAGACCTATGACTATGTGATTCAGGCGTTAAGTGGTGTGCTGGATGTTCAAGGTGGGGGGGCAAACTCGGCGGATGGTCAGTCCTTGCAAATGGTCCGTACTATTCTATATGACAAAATCACTGCACTCACTGCGGCCCAAGGCATAACAGCTGCGTTATTGGCGCGTGAGCGTGGGGCTGGCGGTCAGCATGTGCAATTGTCTATGTTAGATACAGCAGTCTATTTTAATTGGCCAGATTTAATGTGGAACTATAGTTTTCAGGGTCAGGGCGCACAGCTAGCCGGTGATTTAGCAGACGTATGTGAAGTCAGCGAGACCGCTGACGGTGCCATTGTGTCTAGTTATCTTGGGGTCGATTGCAGTCAATATGAAACTGATCAGCTTGTTGATTTACTTACCCAAAACGAGATTCCGGTGGGTAGGGTTAATCGCCGCGCAGATTTAATAAATGATCCGCAAGTTGCGGCCACCGGTATTTTGCATTCGCTAGACCACCCTCGTGGTGGTGAAATGTTGCAGCCTCGGGCTGCGGTTCGGTTTAGTGCAACCCAACAAACACACCATGTACCCTCGGCAGATTTAGGTCAGCATACTGTAGAAATATTGAGTGATTTGGGTCTGACTTTTGCGCAAATGCAAGATTTAGCCAGACAAGGTGTTATTGCATAGTGAGTTGAGCAAGATCGGTCTGAGGTAACTGCTGCACCGAGTTATTGCTACGTTCATCAGCTAAATGAAGGATCCGCAGCTTAGTTAGATCATTGTTGGATCTCAGTTGGATCTCAGTTGGATCTCAGTTGGATCTTAGTTGGATCATTGTGTTGGCTATGGATATAGTCCAAGGGTCTGCAATCAGGAGATAGAGTATGGGCATTGACCCGCAATATTATTGGATCGGCATTGGCTTTGCTTTAGTCATACTTGAAGTGACTATGGGCAACTTCATTCTATTTTTCTTAGGTTTGGCATCTATTTGTGTGGGTGGCGCATTGTGGGCTGGCATGCCAGCCGGCAGCGGGCTGCCATTCGTACTGTTTGCGGCGTTGGCTGTATTTTTTCTTATGGTGGTGCGTGCCCGCATGCCCAGATTTACGGTTGGCGATGTGGCCGAATCTTCCGTCGACGAGGATTTTCTTGGGTATGCTGTGACCATTGAATCTGGGTTTGATGAGGCAACCCCAGGTCATGGCAGGGTTAACTATCGCGGCTCAAGTTGGGATGCCAGCAGTGCGCAAAGTCATTTCGTTCAAGGTGCTAGAACTACAATTATTGATCGTAACGGCAACAATCTAGTTGTTGGCGATAAGGAGAGTTAGATGGATTTAAGCCTATTTTTTGGTGGCGCGGTAGCAATATTGGTTGTTGTTATATTGCTGAAAACGGCGCGAGTTGTGCCTCAGCGTGAACAATTTGTCATTGAGCGGTTAGGTAAGTATGCGAAAACACTAGATGCCGGGTTTCATATTCTAGTGCCCTTTGTTGATGTGGTAGCGTACAAGCACACCCTGAAGGAACAAACTTTAGATGTGCCGTCTCAGAGCTGTATTACCAAAGACAATATTTCTGTAGAAATCGATGGCGTTATTTACATGCAGGTTAGTGATGCCAGAGGCGCCAGTTACGGTATTGAAAACTACGTCTTCGCGACCTCGCAACTTGCCCAAACTACGCTGCGTTCGGAGATCGGTAAGATTGAACTAGATCGTACGTTTGAAGAGCGCGAAACCATCAATGCTCAGGTGGTCGCAGCCGTCGACCGTGCTGCTGAACCTTGGGGCGTGAAAATTCTGCGTTACGAGATTAAAGATATTGTGCCTCCCGCATCGGTTAAAGATGCGCTAGAAAAACAGATGCGGGCAGAGCGAGAGCGCCGAGCTGTTGTTGCTACATCAGAAGGAGAGCGGCAGTCACGGATCAACGTATCTGAGGGAGATCGTCAAGAAGCCATTAACTTGTCGGAAGCGGAAAAACTTCGTCAGATCAACGAGGCTGAAGGTCGCGCTGAAGAAATCAAGTTGATTGCCCAAGCTACCGCGCACGGTTTGCGTGAGGTAGCCAGTGCGTTATCTGAACCGGGCGGTCGCGAAGCGGTGAATCTGCGGGTGGCAGAGCAGTGGGTAAAAGAGTTTGGTAAGTTGGCGCAAACCAATAACACCATGATTGTGCCAGCCCAGCTAGGTGACGTAGCAACAATGGTTTCAACGGTTATGGGTACTATGGGGAATATTGCTGGGGATAATAAGAACTAAATTTCTTAGTAGCAGCTCAGCCTATTTGCGTTCCGGCAGGTGGGCGTTTTTATTTTACTGCCCTAGGTGAAGCCTTCACCACAACGCTCAACACCGCCAGTCTCAGCTGAGTGCTCGATCAGCGATTGGCTTTGTTGTGGGTGCTTGATTGATGGCGGGTAACACTCTTATCTCGAAGAGAAGTGTGCTTTGTTTTACGTCCAGTCACCCGTTCACGCCAGCGTTTGAAGGAACGGGCGGTAATGTTGCCGCGCATCAGTTTAATCACCTGATCCTCTGAAACTTGGAATTGTGACTCAATGGCGTCAAAAGGGGTGCGGTCTTCCCAAGCCATCTCAACAATGCGGCTAATCTCGCCGTCTGATAATTTTTTTTCTACTTTGCTCATGTTGCCTGTGACGGATGCGGAAAATAGGTGCATAGATTGCTGGTTAATTGGGTGCTCTGCAGCAGTAGGTCTTGTTAGAGTAATTGTAAGCAAATGTTGGCAATGCAGCCGCATCAACTGAGACTTAATTTATGGACATACCTTATACCGCAAATACGGCTACCGGGGATCAATTCGATATTACATTTCCGCTGCATAAAGAAACCGAAGATCCGGTTAAAGTGCACCAGCTTTTAACTGCAATCCTACATACCGTTGACGAACAAATTAAAGTGCTCGGGGCTACCAGCAATGGCGACGTTCTGCAGGCTGTTGCTATGGCGCTGTCCGTGCGTGCTCGAATTATCAACGCGCCAGTGGAGACATTAGAAACTATTGTGAATGATTTAGTAGCAAATAATTTGCAGGCCTCTATGAGCGCCGAGCGCAAGAGTCCCATAGCCGGTCATGGCTAAATTTGCATCTGGTGTTTTTGCACTTGAAGAACTAAACGAAGTGCAGGGCGCTGATGGCTAATAAACCAAGGCTCAGACATAGGGTTAAGTTTATGCGCAGTGGAATATACCAAGCAGGACGTTGGTTTTTTTCTGGATCTAATAGCTCGAACAGCAACAGCGCGTTTAGTCCCAGCACTAGCAGCCAGCTGGCTTGAACGGATGCAAATTGTAACGCTGCCACGGTCCACAAAGAGGGTGCGACGCTTACCAGTAGCCGTTTGCTCAACTGTATTTGAGCTGTTGGGTTTAAGCTTAAACCCCATTGGATGCCGCCCAGAAACGAGAATATGGTGCCCGCGTAAAGGTTAGCCAATAAGCTGAGCTTTTCCAAAAGCTCTTTTTCAGGAAAAATGGGCCAAAGTATTGCGCTGATAAAGATTGCGGCTATAGGTAGCAGTCCACTGAAGCCCAAAATTTGCGCGGTTATCGAAGACGTTTTATTGGGATGCGTATTTTCTTCTTTCGGGTTTGGTGAGGTCATGCTAACTCAGTTGTGACTTAGACCGCTGCGGGCCGACCGATGCGTTTAATTAGGCGAATGGCAATGCCAGCAAAAACCAAGTGTACTAGCCAAAGCCCAAATTCGTCCGCAATTTGCCCCTCGGTAATGGCCCACCTATTAGCAATCATGGCTATGTAATAGCCGACAATCCAAAGCAGTCCAGGCGCTATTTGTGCGTAGGGTCCTTGCCTTGGTTTTACCGGCGCCACGCCAATAGCTAATGCACTAACTATGAGAAAAAATATTGGCATAGCTATACGCCAATGCAACTCTGCTTGATGCTCTGCTTCATCCAGTAGCTCGAGTGTTGGTGTTGCTTCAACGTCTGTAGCGCGTTCTATCACTGCATCTACATTCAGTGCAATGTGGAATTCGTCAAACGCCATTACTTCAAAATTAGGCTTGCCAGCTTGCCCCATATAACGCCTGCCGTTATAGAGTGATAACAGTTGTTGGCCTTGCGCATTGGGCGGATCTTTACGGCCTCGCTCCGCCCATACAGTGACATCCTCGCCGCTCGCAAGGGTGCGCTGGACAAAAACATTGAGAATGGTTTGGTCGTCTTCAGCCAGGCCTTCGCTATAAATAACCCAGTCGTTTTTGTTGTCACTGCGGAATGTGCCAGGTTGCAGCGCAGCAAACCCCGTTTGCTGGCGCATTTCATCCATACGTTGCTCCAGTGCAAATTGCGCGCTGGGTCCTGCCCAAAGCGATAGCAGTGCCACGCCAAAAGTTAATCCAAGGATGGGTTTGGACAGCCAGCTTAGGAGTTTGCGAGTAGACATGCCGCCGCTTTGTAAAATGACCATTTCCTGACTTGAATAGAGGCGGCCGAAAGACAATAAGATAGCTACATAAAAGGCGAAGGGAATGACTAGTTGGAGAATACCCGGCATACGCAACATGACCACGTAAAACACCATGTGGCCTGGCAATTGACCGATGGCGGCTTTTTCTAAGAAGTGGATCAACTTGTCGCCCATAGCAATACTAAAAATCACCGCCAATGAGATGGCGAAGACTGTCAAAAGTTGTCTAATGATGTAGCGGGCGGGTGTGTTCAAAGAGGCTATTCAATGGATTAAAGGTTAAGTGTGCACGCAACTAAGAGCGCCGTCACCTGCCAAAGTGGAGCAAAAATATGACTTAGTTGAGGCGAGTGTGAACTGGGCCGGGTTCAATTCAGCAAGAATTCCACTCGCTGGTCATTAACAAATAGTGAACAAATTTGGGTATCAACCAAGCCTAGTGCACAATAACGCCGCTAATTTACTTTTGGAGTTCAATTCGGATGAAAGACGAAACCATTGCGGTCCATGCGGGATACACCACGGATCCAACCACTAACGCTGCTACCACCCCTATTTATCAAACTGTGGCTTATGAATTTGATAATGCTCAGCATGGTGCGGATCTATTTGATTTGGCTGTGCCCGGCAATATTTACAGCCGCATTATGAACCCTACCTGCGATGTTCTTGAGCAGCGTGTGGCAGCCCTTGAAGGTGGCGTGGGTGCTTTGGCGGTATCCGCGGGTAGTGCTGCAATTAACTATGCGATTTTGAACTTAGCAGAAGTTGGCGATAATATTGTGACCGTACCTCAGCTATATGGCGGTACTTATACGCTGTTCGCGCACATGCTGCCGCGACAAGGTATTGAAGTGCGCTTTGCTCAAGATGACTCTGTTGCTGCTTTGGAAGCGTTGATAGACGAAAATACCAAAGCTATTTTTATGGAAACCATTGGTAATCCTGCTGGCAATATTGTGGATATTGAAGCGGTTGCGGCTATGGCTCGCAGACATGGGGTTGCGACTATTGCCGACAATACTGTGGCGTCACCTTCACTCCTCAAGCCCATTGATTACGGCATTGATATTGTCGTGCACTCATTAACTAAATACATGGGCGGTCACGGCACCACACTAGGCGGTATTATTGTCGATTCGGGTAACTTTCCTTGGAGCGAGCACGCCGAGCGTTACCCGCGTTTGAATACACCAGAAGAGAGCTATCATGGTGTGGTCTACACGCAAGCCTTTGGTGGGGCCGCATACATTGGCCGTGCTCGGACTGTGCCTCTTCGTAACACCGGAGCGGCATTGTCTGCTATGAGCGCGTTTCAATTACTGCAAGGTATAGAAACTCTGCCGCTAAGAATGGAGCGGCACTCCGCTAATACTATTGCGGTTGCCAAGCACCTAGAAGCGCATCCCAATGTGCAGTGGGTTAGCTATGCGGGCTTAGAGAGTCATCCTCATTATGCTTTGGCGCAAAAGTATATGGGCGGCAGCGCCTCGGGTATTTTGACCTTTGGTGTGAAGGGTGGCTATGACGCGGGTGTTAAATTCTATGATGCGTTGAACCTGTTTAAGCGCCTGGTAAATATTGGTGATGCGAAGTCTTTAGCCTGTCACCCTGCATCGACCACCCACCGCCAGTTGTCAGAGGAAGAACAAAAAGCGGTAGGTGTATCTCCTGAAGCCATTCGTCTGTCTGTGGGTATTGAGCACATTGAAGATATTTTGGCTGACCTTGATCAAGCGTTAGGCTAGGCTATTCCTGCAATCTCTGCCGCTAAGATATAAACCTCTTAGCGGTAGATAACTCTCTTGGGCCTGTCAAAGATTAATACTGTCACCTAAATAAAGATTATCTGTCCCATTAAGTACTGGGCCAGTTCTACCATTGACGAAAATATAGGTAGGCCTGCGATGCTCAGAACCACCAACCCCAAAAACAACATGGTCCCGTACTTTGCGTTATAAAAACGATAACGCAGAGCCAAACCCTTGGGCAGCAGGTGGGGGAGTATGTAGTGACCGTCTAAGGGTCCGAGGGGAATCATATTGAACAACATCAGCATAAGGTTAATCAGCACTAATATGCTGAAAAACTGATCAGCAGCGGTACTTTGATAGCCGTTGGCGACGGCAAAAAGGTAAGCGTTCCAACTGACTACGGCCAATAACAAGTTCATAAATGGACCTGCTGCTGCAACCCAAAGGTCTGCGCTGGGACGGCTATAATTACGCGGGTCAGTGGGTACCGGTTTGGCATAACCAAAGCCAACAATGACCACCATAGCTAAGCCTACTGGGTCTACGTGGGCCAAAGGGTTGATCGTTAATCTACCAGCGCGTTCAGCAGTATTGTCGCCGAACCATTTGGCTACAAGAGCGTGACCATATTCGTGGAAGCTTAACGATAAAATCAGCGCCACTATCAGCAAAACGAAAATTTCGTATTGACCGTTTGCGAGTAAATTGAGCATAAATTGGCTGGGTCCGTGAATGTTAAGCGCCGACCTGCAGGTCAGTCGTTTTGGTATCTTGTGTTAACGGTAGCGATCATAGCTTGTGTTGTCTGTTTAAAGGAATTGCCTTTTGTCGTATGGCAAAAAGCCAGTGGATAAATGTAGCGGGTAAGAGGGGGTTATTTACCTCCTGATCGGGTTATATTGACGACAAATTCAATGGGGTCTCCAAGATTAGTAACCCAATCCAAATATGGCGCTTTGTGGACGGTCGGCCTGGTCACGAAAAACAGACCGCTGGGCTGCTTCAAGGTATAGAAGAAGTCTTTAACTTGCGTGCTTCTGGTGCACCTAAGCTAGTTTCAAACTTCGCTGTTACTACCATTAGCCTGCCGGAAGATTTACCGTGGCTGCAAGATCAATGGCGCAGCAAGCAGCAGTGTCCTCACCTTCTGATTGGTGCAGGGCGAGCCGTGCAATGGAATATGTTGCGCACTCGATGGTTATTGGGCGGCAAGACGGTGCTGTTGATGAAGCCCTCGTTGCCGTTGTTTTTGTTCGACCTCATATTGCTGCCAGAACATGATAGCGCGCCTAAGCGCCCGAACATCGAGCGTACAACGGGCATGCTAAGCCCGATACTGGACGGGGATAAAGATGCGTCTAAAGGGATTATTTTACTTGGCGGGGTGAATAAGCACTTCCACTGGGATGACGATGTAGTGGCTAAGCGGGTGTTGCAACTCACGGGCTCCATGCCTGAAGTAACATGGCAGGTATCCGATTCGCCGCGAACACCGATAACGCTCCAAGCAAAACTGTCGCTGCCTAAAAACGCTCACTTTGTGCATTGGCAAGACACCGAGGAAGGTTGGTTGAGTGGTCAGTTAGCTACATCAAAATATGTTTGGGTCAGCGCAGACAGTGCGTCCATGCTATATGAGGCTCTGTCTCATGGCGGTAGCGTGGGTGTTATTGAGCTTGTACCTTTTACTGCCAAGAATAAGTTGGTGCGCGGACTTGCTGGGTTACTTGAGCAAGGTTTTGTAGGACGCTCATCTCATGGTTCGTTAGCGCAGCAAAAATTGGCAGCGAATACGCTTGCGGAACATCGGCGATGTGCTCAGCTAATACTGGACCGATGGTTTGCAGAAGAGAGCACTTAGACAAAAGCTAAGTTCGATTTGTCGCGGCCTCAGACGATTTCCCTAAGACCTTTTTCTTAACCTAAAGCACCTAACTTAAAGCACTTAACTTAAAATGCCATTGGCTGTGTGTTCGTCAATACGAGCTTGTTCTAAGCCCAGCCAATCTTTTAGCACTTGATCATTGTCTTCACCAACTGCTCTAACCCGGTGATAGTCGTTACAAGGGGTTTTTTCAAAATGAATGGGTAGGCGGTCAAACCAAGTAGCCCCCAACGTGGGGTGCACGTCTTGCATAGGTTGCAGAAAATCTACAGCAGCGAGCTGAGGGTCCCGTTCAACTAAATCTGCGCCGTCTTGCACCACGCCTGCAGGTACGCCTGCGCTTTGGCACATTGCCATTAGCTCATAGGCTTCTTGCTGAGCCGTCCACTGACCAATCAAATCGTTTAACTCTTTTTGGCCCGCGTGCCGTCCGCTCGCTGATGCAAATTCTGGTCTTTGACTCCAATCGGGGTGATGCATCAGTGTGCATAAACTTTTCCACTGATTATTGTTCATGCAGGCAATGGCGATCCAGCGTTCATTGATCTTGGCTTGGGTGGACTCATCTGCACCTGTGGAACGATCCTCGTCGCGACATCGAAAGCATCCATGTGGGGCATGTTGATCATAAGGTAAGTCGTTACCACAGGGTCGCGCAGCGTTATTGTTGGCAAAGAAGTCTAGCAGCGATGGCCCCAAAAAGTTCACACCTACTTCAAATTGTGAAACGTCTACACGCTGGCCTTTGCCCGTGCGGTTGCGTGCCTCTAGTGCAGCTAGCACCGCAACGGTTCCATGCAGCCCAGCTTGGTGATCGTTGTAGGAAAAACCTAGACCGATGTCTTCACGCCCGGGCACACTTGTGGTGTGAGTTAGTCCGCAAAGGGCGTGAATAGTTGGTGCATAGGTGACAAATTTTGACCAAGGACCGCCGTCACCCATACCTGACATTTGCACATAGATAACACCTTTATTGGTGGAGCTAATTTGGCTATAGCCGATGCCCCAACGATCTAGTACGCCCGCAGAGAAGTTATCTATAACTATGTCTGCTTGATTGGCTAATTGCCCGGCCAATTTCTTACCAGCGTCTTGGCTCATGTTTAGAGCCAGCGCGCGCTTACTGCGATTCCACATAAGGTAATAGGGGTGGTGGGGGTCCTGTGTGCCGACGGCTCGGTCTGCCGAATTGATTTTGATTACGTCCGCACCCATGTCTGCCAATATACGTGTGGCAAAGGGTCCTGCTAGTACGTGGGTAAAGTCCAAGACCTTAAGCCCTTGGAGTGGTTTGTTCGCGCTTGGCTTTGCGCTGGCATCTGAACTGCCGATGCTGTTCCAGTTGAGATCTTGTAGAACTTCCTCATTCGCAGAGCCAATGCCGCGGTAGGATTTGAGTTGCCAAGGTGTAGCAGAAAAATGATACGGCGCACCCGGCGCACTAATTTTCTTCTCGCCAATTTGATAAGGCACATACCACTGTCGCGCTTCCAGCTGTGGATTCTCTGCTACTTTTTCCAGTGGTAGGACCCAACCATAAGGGGAGTGCCTGGCCTGAGCTTCAAAGAACAAGGGTTCAACCTCTTTCTCCGCAATCCACTGGGTCATGATTTCCATTGCCCTGAGGGTGCGAGCGCGGAGATTTTCCGGCTGCATATATTTGGGGTCGATTAGGTCGTCATGCACGCCTTCTTCGATAAGCCACATCAGCTGTGAGTCAAAGTCGGGTGCGGGAGTAGCCATAATGCTGCCACCTTTACCGTTTAATACGTTGTAGGCATCAGACCAATGCAGCGCGCCGCGTCGCGGTAGCACCTTGCCCTCCGGGCGTTGTAGCGTCTTCTCGTACCAATAGAACATAAAGACTTGTTCTAGGCAGGATGCAATGCATTCATGGACAGAAACTTCAGCACTTTGGCCTTGGCCCGTGGCCCTAACATGGGCCAGAGCACTCAGAGCTGCGATAGCCACATAAGCGCCCGAAATCATAAAGTTCATTTCGCCAAAGCCTTTTAGCGGCGGCGTATCTGTATCTCCAGTAGTTGCTGCTGCACCGCCAAGGGCGCCTGCAACAATATCCGGCCCTAGGTAGTTGGCCCAAGGCCCTTTGCTGCCGAAGGAGGATACGTCGATAACAATGAGTTCAGGGTGAGCGAGTTTAGCTGCCTCGAGGTCCGCTTCTTGCACTGCAAAAGCGTCTTTGCAGACCAGTACAATTTCAGCGTGGGCGATAAGATTTTGCAGTTGTTTGTTGCTGCCCTCGGTTGCTAGGTCGAGACTTACAAAACGCCGGTTGGAGGCGAAAAAGGCGTGCCACAGAGAAGAGGTGTGTTCTGTTTGGCCCTGCATGTGAGGGCCTCTAGCGCGTAACGGGTCACCGGAGATCGGTTCTGGACGAACAATGTCTGCACCTAAGTCGGCGAGTAACTTTGCGCCATAAATACCGCGCTCATCGGTCAAATCAATAATCCGTACACCCTCTAGTGCCATTTTTCCTCGCCTTTTTTTAAAGTCTTACAGTAGCTTGCTGCATTGCATTTATTTCCTAAGAAGGGAAAGTACCTGATGCGTAGCAATAGGGTAAGGGCTTATCTGCCCAGTGTCTTGGCTAGACCTTCGCCCAATGCTTTGCCTGAAGCAAATGCATGGGTAGGATATCTGTAAGGCTATTCAGTGGAGAGAAGTTAGTAGATGTTAAGTCACGAGCAAATTAGTTTTTTCAAAACCAACGGCTATTTAATTGTGCCGGGTGCGATGGCGGAGCAGCAATGCAAAAAAGTACGCGAGCTAATGTGGCAAGCACTGCCTGACAATACCACTCTGCAGGCTGGCGATCCCGCAAGCCAAATTGGGCCATTTAAAACGGCAGATGAAACCTCTGATGCCCGGCATTTGCGTCAAGGCTACCGGTGGCTGAATAGATTTTTGGGGGTTAACCCAGAGGTCATTAACCTAATATACAGCGAATCCATTTGCGCAATGGCACAGCAATTGTTGGGTGGACAACTACGTCAAGCTGTTGCAAATGGCCTACCGATGGGCAGCTATGGTAATGCCTGGCCTGGTGGTCCCACGGACCCAGCTACCGGCAATGAAGGCGCACGCGGTGTTTACTGCACCTTGCCCTACGGTAACAAAGCAAGAGACCCTGATCAGTGCCATACCGACGGTCATCCGTTTCAGTTGGGAGTGGTAGGGTTAATAGATGATTGTCCCGAAGAGGGCGGCGGCTTCAAAGTTTGGCCCAAGTCACATACCAGGTTATACCCGACTTTTGCCCTGCGTTACGATCAGCCGCGTATTCCATATTACGAGCACTTGCCCAGCTACAAGGGCATTGTGCATAGCCCAGAATATTTACGTGAGGTGGATAAACTCAACGGCGAGGTGACACCGGTAGAATGCTGGGGTAAGGCAGGTGATATAGTATTTTGGCATCATCGGTTAGCCCATATGGCGGGTCATAATTACTCCGATACTATGCGCCAGGCGGTGTTAGCAGATTTTTGGACAACGGATTTGGATCAGTTTCGAGCTACGCCTGCGCAAGGAGATATGTGGCGAGACTGGTCAGTGCAAGTGCAGTTAAGTGGCGGTGACTACTCAGATGAGTTGGCTGAGCAACAGCGTTTATAGTAAGCCCGTATCGACGCGAGTGATCAGGGCCAAGTGGCTAAATGAAAGAAGAGGAAGAGAACAATGGATAAAACACTGCCCGGAAAGTTGGGTAACCCAAATGCAACCTTTGAAACTGACAGTCGAGCAGATCCGCGTATCGCCGCTGTCATGGCTTTAGCTGGAGATTTGGCGCCGGGTGTGGAGGAAATTCCAGCGGATGCATCTTACGAGGAGGCCTTGGCTTACTGTAGCGCCTTTGAAGACGCTGCGGCTTTGACCCACCCAATGCAGGTGGAGATGATGCCAGAGTTTCCAACCGTGGAAGTGACCACACAAGTCATTAAGGGTGTTGATGGTAACAATATTAGTTTGTACGTCCACCAACCATCTCTGCGTACCGGGCCTCTACCTTGTGTAATGCATACCCATGGTGGCGGCATGGTGCTGATGACCGCCAAGGACCCAGATTATGTCAGGTGGCGCAATGCACTGGCAGCTATGGGCTTGGTTGTGGTGGGCGTTGAGTTTCGTAATGGTGGCGGCTCACTGGGTAACCATCCATTCCCAGCTGGGCTAAATGATTGTGCCAGTGCCGCCCAGTGGGTTGACGCAAATCGCGAGGCTTTGAATATTTCCTCGTTGGTCATTTCAGGCGAATCCGGTGGCGGTAACTTGTCTATTGCCACCACTTTGAAAGCGTTGAAAGACGGTTGGGTAGAAAAGATCGATGGTGTCTACGCCATGTGTCCCTACATATCCGGGAGTTATGCAAATCCACCAGCCGAGCTGGTGTCGCTGGAAGAAAACGATGGCTATATTCTTAATTGCTCTATGATGGCCGCCTTGGTCCGTGTTTATGACCCAACGGGTGAGCAGGCGAACAATTCACTGGCATGGCCGTTACAAGCTAGGGCGGATGAGTTAGTGGGTTTGCCGCCGCACATTATTTCTGTCAACGAACTTGATCCGTTGCGTGATGAAGGGCTGGTTTTTAGTCGTAATTTACTAGCGGCAGGGGTCTCTGTAGTGGCTAAAACTGTGCATGGCACACCGCATGCGGGAGACATGAGCTTTCCCGATATTACGCCAGATATTTATCAGGAAACCGCCCGTTCTTTGTATGGGTTTGCGTCGGCACTAAGTAGCAGTTAGCTAATAGTGGCTGGGCAGCGAATTGGTGTTAGAAGAATTGAAAAAAATAATTAAGGAAGCCTAATGGCAGAGCAAGGGAATGAATCTAAGGGCAAAGAGACCCAACACCGTAACGACATGTACGGCAATATTGACGCTCGGGGCGAGAATGACGAGGGCGTATCAGCCACCATTCCTGCTGCGACCGTAGTACTTTTGCGTGACGGCAGCGAAGGGGTGGAGGTACTCATGCTGCGCAAAAATTCGAAGATTACCTTTGGCGGTATGTGGGTGTTTCCCGGCGGCAAACTTGATCCTGAGGACTATCCCAGCGATGGTAATGTAGATGTGGCGGCGCGCGTGGCTGCTGCGCGTGAAACACAAGAAGAAGCGGGCATTGAAGTAAGCCAAGAGAGCTTTGAGTTTTTAGCTCATTGGACCCCTCCGCCGGGGCCGCAAAAGCGCTTTGCAACGTGGTTTTTTACCGCTCAAGTGGATGGCGACCAAGACATTGCCATTGATGATGGAGAGATAAAGGAGCACGCGTGGTTGAATCCGGCGCAAGCATTGGAGCGGCATGCCAAGGGTGAGATTGATTTGGTGCCGCCTACTTGGATTACGCTATACCACTTATCGCAATACAGTCCGGCTGCTGCTGTGATTTCTCATTTCAAAGAAAATCAAGGTAAAACCTACAATACGCGTGTGGTGAAATCTGCCTGCGGTGATCGTGTTGCCATGTGGGTTGGCGATGCTGGCTATGAGGCTTGGGATGCGCAGGTCGCTGGAGAACGCCACCGGCTCGTCATGGCTGAAGGTGGTTTTGTCTTTGAAAACACCGTAGAAGTGTATTGATGTAGTAATCTGCAAGTCCTGCTGATATTGATCTAGTATTGGTGGGCGTGCTGGAAGGTCAAGCCTTGCGGCATTGCATGATGCTTTTATAGCGATCACTGCAGTAAAAATAATAACAACATGCACGGCGCTGGGGAGAATCATGCAGTCTGTTGAACCAATTTCGCGAAGAACCATTTATTCACATGGCACCATAGGTCTGCCCATGGCGGTCTACGGCTATCCATTAGCCATTTGGATACCCGCTCACTATGCCGGTGGATTAGGTTTAGACCTTGCCACCGTTGGGCTTATTTTGATGTTGGCGCGGTTAACCGATGTCATCACCGATCCGCTAATTGGCGAGATTTCTGATCGGTGGCGCACGCCAGTGGGTCGTCGTAAACCTTGGTTATTGATTGGCACGCCCATAATGCTGTTGGGGGTATATAACCTGTTTATACCCGGTGCTGAGGTGGATATTTTCTACTTCTTAATCTGGCTCACAGTATTTTTCTTGGGTTCTACTATGATTATGTTGCCCCATAGAGCTTGGGGTGCTGAGATTTCCACCAACTACCACCAAAGATCTAGAATTACCGCCGCACGGGAATTTTATTACTTGGCGGGCCTAATGGTTGCCGCCGCCGTACCCATGGTTGTGGAGATCACGGCCGATGGCGGCTCGGGTGTCGGAGATGTATTTGGCAAAATTTGGTCAGATGCCACTGCCGCATTCACTGGCGAGATTATGAGCAAAACGCCAGTAGATAGAGCAACGCTTACGGGTCCTGTATTGATGGCGTTGGCATGGGCGTTAATCGGCATATTGCCTTTGGCGGCTGCCATTTGTTTCTTTTTTGTTAAAGAACCCGAGGCACCTAGCCGTGCCGAACAAGTACCTATTAAGGAAGGCATTCGTGCGCTGCTTAAAAATGGACCAATGCTGCGGGTGCTGATGATTGTTTTGTTAGTGCATTTTGGCGAGTCCTTCCGCAACGCTGTTTCACTATTCTTTATCCGCGACATTGTTGGCGTGCCGACGATTGGCGCAGCTTACTTCTTTTACTTTATCGCCGGACTCGCAGCTATTCCATTCTGGTTATCCTTGGGCCGGCGCTTCGGCAAACACAAAGCGTTTATGTTTACGCTAGTGACGGTAGCCATCGTCAGTGCATGTAATCTTTTGCTGGAAGATGGTGATTATCTGCCATTCTTTCTACTCTTTATTGTTAAGGGTTTTTGTTTTGGTGGCCTGCATTTTCTACCCATAGCTATGTTGGCAGATGTGGTGGATGTGGATTCGGCTCGCACTGGTGGTAAGCGGGCGGGCACTTACTTTGCGATCTTTGGTTTTACTGAGAAAATAGCCATCGCCTTTGGCACAGGTGTTTCGCTTAACGTAGTAGGTCTGCTTGGTTTTGATCCAACTGGCGGCGTTGCCGGTAGTAGCGAGCTTGGTGTTGCATCTCTGCGTATGGTCTATTGTTTGGGGCCGGTGGTGTTCTATGGATTGGCATTGAAGCTGATATGGAACTATCCTTTAACACCGGTGCGTCATGAGCGGTTGCGTGAGCGAATTGCTCGCCGTGAGGCAAGACGAACTGCTGCTGCGGGGTAAACCTGTGTTGTTGAAACTGATTGTGGAGTTGAAATGAATACCCTTTTGCACAGCGAAAAAGAGTCGCATGGTGGCGCGAAACCCCAGCACGAAAAAAAGTTAAACCACGAAGAAGCGCTGGGTTTTACGCTGCATCATTTGTCGCCAATCATTGGTACCGAAGTACATGGCATAGATATTGGCGCAGATCTGCAAGACGAAACGATTACGTTTTTGTCAGATCTACTGGTGCAACGCAAAGTATTGTTCTTTCGCGAGCAAAATATTTCCATGGACGCGCATATTGCCTTTGCACGACGTTTTGGCGAATTGGAGATACACCCGTTCACCGCTAACAATGAATCTCGACCTGAAGTCATTCATTTAGCTAACGGCCCAGACAACAAGCCTTCCATAGATATATGGCATTCCGATGTGACTTGGCGCGAAGAACCCTCGCTAGGGTCTATTCTGCGTGGGCGTGAAATCCCCGAAGTTGGGGGCGATACTTTGTTTGCGAATATGGAAGCTGCCTATGATGGGCTGTCGGCTGAGTTGAAGGAGCAAATCGACGGCTTGTATGCGATCCACGACAACAGCGTGTTTCTAAACGCAATGCGCTCGAAAGGTCTGAGTGATGCAGAGATTGACGCTAAGTCTAAAGAGTTTCCGCCGGTACGACACCCTGTGGTGCGCACCCACCCAGTCAGCGGCAAAAAGTCTATCTATGTAAATACTACGTTTACCCAAACCATTGAAGGCATGGATCCAGTTGAAGCAGATTTACTTTTGGCGAAACTTTACCAAACTGCGGCGATACCCAATTACCAATGTAGATTTCGTTGGGCCAAGGACTCTTTTGCCTTTTGGGATAACCGCGGCGCTCAACACTACGCAGCAGCAGACTACTGGCCTGCTGTGCGTTGCATGGAGCGAGTGACAATTAAGGGCGATCGTCCGGCCTAGGAAACACCTCTAGTTAGGCGCTGTGTTGCTGAAAGGCAGCGTTTTCTCGATTGATGGTTAAGCTGTAGGTTTATTCTAAAACTATCTAACAATTCGTAATGATTAAGTACAAACCTATGCAGACTGAGCTGGTCAGTTTGCTATGATCCGAAGGCCTTAGCTTTTGGGAGTGGATTGTGAGAGATGAATTGTTGGCGCTTAGTTTTCCTGCGCGTAGACCACTGTCCCTATTTGCTTTGATCTTTTTTCTGTTTGCTCTTGCTCTACCTGTAACCGCTGCGACTACCAAAGCTGTTAGTACATTAGCAACAAACATAACGTCGCCTCCTGCCAAAGTAATTCAGTCCTCGGCTAATCAGGTTGCCCTTATTGAACTTTATACCTCCGAGGGCTGTAGCAGCTGTCCGCCTGCAGATGCTTGGTTAACCAGTTTGAAAACTGATGCAGATTTGTGGAAGCGCTTGGTGCCGGTAGACTTTCACGTGTACTATTGGGGTTATCTGGGTTGGGACGATGGGTTTGCTAAATCAGCGTTTAGTCACCGGCAACGCTATGTGGGCGCTAACAGTATATGTCTACTTACACTTCAGGCTTGATATTAGATGATCAGGAGTGGCGCAGCCGTGGTGCGGATTATTCTGTTTTTGTGTAGCTGATTGGCATGCTCTTGATGCCGGAGATAAAGTTCGATGCTAGCCATTCAGGTGGCTCAATGATTTTTATGTCATGCAGCTGACCTAGCAGTGCTTCAAACATACAGTCTATTTCCACTCTGGCAATATGCTGCCCTAGGCACACGTGTGTCCCTGTACCGAAGGCAATTTGCGCATTGTCTGTTCTGGAGATATCGAAGTCTTGAGGGTTGTCGAATTTGCGTGGGTCATGGTTTGCTGCGGCGAAGTAACGTACTACCTTGTCACCGCTGGCAATTTTTTTGTCGCCTAGCTGTGTATCCGTTGTCGCCGTTCTGCGCATGTAGGTGACAGGGCAAACCGTGCGCAGCATTTCGTCTCTGGCGCTTGGGATCAAACTAAAGTCTGCCCTCAACCTGTTTAGTGTTTCGGGTTGGTTGACTAATCTTTCAAGGCCGCCGCTAACCAGGTTGCGGGTGGTATCGCCGCCCGCATCAATCAGCAACATAAAGAACAGTTGGAAATCTAATAAATCCAATTTATAGCCGTCTACTTCTGCTTGAACAATTTGGGTAGCCAGATCCTCACCAGGTTTTTTATTTTTCTCTTCAAACACTTTGGCTGCATAAGCGAACATATCTGCGCCTGCCTGGGCCATGGCGCCTTTGGGCAAAGCTTCAGGGGAGGTGTGAAGAATTTCGGTTAGAGCGTAGAGTTTGCGCCCATCATCTAATGGGATGCCCATGAGATCGGCAATTACCGCCGAGGGCAGTTCGCCTGCCACGGCTGAGACAAAGTCTACTTCGCCTTTGCCCTCAGGCAGCGCGTTGAGAATGCTCTTGGTTAGCTCCTGTATGCGCGGTCGTAGGTCTGCGGCGGGCCCTCGAGTAAATTCCCGGCTGATCAATCTCCTGAATTGGGTATGTTGTGGTGGGTCCATCATCAGCATCATTTTGTGGTCGTCGTCCATGGCCAGTGCTGTGCCGGCTTCAGGATCTGTGATCATGATGGTAGGTTCGGAAGAAAATGTTTTTGCATCCCGACCGCTGGCAGCTACATCTTCGTATCTCGTTAGTGCCCAAAAGCCCGGGCCATTGGGCTCTTCATGCCAATGAACTGGATCGTTTTCGCGCAGCCACTCATATTCTTTGTGAGGATGACCGTTGGCAAAGGTGGCTGGGTTAAGTAAGTCGATTAGCATTTATGTAAGTCCAATGTGGGTCTGGTAGCTGGAGACTAGGTCCCTTCAAAGAGTCGTCGTGGATTGTCGATAAACAGCATATCTATATCAGCCTGGCTTGCGCCCATTTCTAACAGCGAGGGGATAACATGCCGGTGCATATATAAATACTGATCTGGGTTACTGGCAGTGAACGCGTGCTCCTCGGGAATACTGCCATCGGGCTGCTCGTTATGAATGTGCAGGCAAATACAGTCGTGGGAAGGGCACAGACGCTCCCCGTAACCCATATCCATTAAACGTTTGAGGGTCACTGTGCGCATGTGTGGGCTGACTAGACGTCCTGGATAGCGGTCTAAGCCCAAGAAGCAACCCTGATCCAAAATCCACTTCAAATACTCAGTGTCTGTCGTATCGTTGCTGTGATCAATTTTCACCCGGGTAAGGTCCACGCCCTCTTCTTTAAATATTTCAATTTGGCGTCTGGCTACGTGGCCGGTGGGGTAGGAGTGCACCATTATCGGCACACCGGTTTGCAGGTGAGCTCGCGCTACTGCCCGAGCCATGGTTTCTAGCGGCGGTGTGACACCTTCAAAGTCAGCCGCGCACTTGAGCATGCCCGCCTTGATGTCGGTGCCGCGAAAGCCTTCATTGATATCGCGGATAAATTCATCCGCCATTTGATTAGCGCCAACCCCTAGCATAAAGCGCGGCACATCTAGCCACCAGCCGGTGACATTGATGAGGTTCACTCCAGACTCTGCTGCAACATGGCGCAGCAGCTCAGGATCGCGACCTAAATCAAAGGTGGTGGCATCTAATAAGGTATTGATGCCCGCGGCCTTGGCCTTTTGCAGGCAGGCGATGGCCCGCTCTTCACGGTTCGGTCCGAGTAAGTCAGGGTAGCTCTTAGATAGCCCACTCGCCGCCACCATGACGTGCTCGTGCATTAGGGTAAAACCAAGATCACTGCTGTCTATGGGTCCTAGGACGCTATTGATCTGAGTCATCTTAGTAGTCTCCTGTTTATTATAAAACTTACGGAAGAATCCTTTTTAAGGATCCTACTGAAAAGCTTATTGAATAGGGGTCATTTTAATGGTGAAACTTTGGTCTTCTGCAGTAACGCCTGAGACTTCAAATTCATCGTCCCCAGGTCGGCTGTAGGTTAATTGCTTAAGACCACCAGGGGTTACTGCTTTGAAGGTAATGGTGTGCTCACCAGTTGTCTCAACAAGCATTTTTTGTGCCGGTGCCAAAGCTGTAAAGCCGGGGCCCCATTGCTGTAGGTGCAGTACGAGGGTGCCTTCTGCTTCCTCAATGTTGACGATCTCGACCATACCGGTGCCTTGGGGTGTAGTCAGTCTGACCAGCGATGCGATACTGCCAGACTTTGCTTGGGTCCAGTTTTCTTCTAACGTTCCTGGCCCCATGGCGCCGCTCCAACTGCCAGTCATCCACGACAAGCTAGCAATGCCGGCTTTCTCGCTTTGTAGGTGACCATCTGCAAAGGAAAGTTGGGCTGAAAGCGAGGCGATTAGTGTAATGAGGCCAATAGTTAGAGTGCGCATAGAAATTTCCTAGTTGTTATTTTACCCGGGCACTGCTGTTCTAACAGTACTCGAGCGGAGCTAGAAAGCTAAACGAGGTTGCTAGATTTGGCAATAAGCATTACCGACGGTATTTCATTAGCTTATATAGGTGTTTGCCGAGCAAGAAATAGGGCTACAATCTTTGTTTACGAGTTATAGCAGGAGAGGGCTGACATGTTATCTAAAGCCGACGATTACCCCATACACCAAAACCCTGAACCCATTGCTTATGCAGGCCAGAGCCGCAATTTTTATGACCGCTACTTCTTCAATGGTTACCACAAAGAAGAGGATTTGTTCTTTGCTTTGGGCATGGGTGTTTACCCTCAATTAGATGTTATAGACGCTGGGTTTTCATTTATCCGAAATGGGGTACAACACAACCTTTTGTCATCTCGGGCTTTGGGTATGGAGCGCATGAATACCCACGTGGAAGGAATATCTGTTGAAGTAGTAGAAGCTCTAAATCAGCTGCGTATTGTTATTGATTCACCCGAACATGGTATGGAAGCAGACTTGCTCTTTACTGGTCGCGCACCGGCCCAAGAAGAACCGCGTTTTACCAGGCGCAATGGCGCGCAGATATTTATGGATTACACCCGTCTTACTCAAAATGGCAGTTGGGTGGGTTGGATTAAGCATCAAGGTACATTGATAAACGTCACCCCAGAGAATTGGCTGGGCACACGCGACCGGTCGTGGGGTATTCGGCCTGTAGGTATGGCAGATGCGCAAGCTAACCCCCAAGGTTTGCCAATGAACCAATTCTACTGGCTATGGGCACCCATCAATTGGCCGGATGCTGTCAGCCTTTACCACCTGAACGATGATGCAGATGGATTTCCTTGGAACACAGACGGCGTATTCATTCCACTTGGCGCTGGTGCGCAGGCAGAGACTATGCGCAAGGTTTCCTCAGATCTGACTTTTATACCCGGCACTCGTCATGCCGCTAAAGCGCTCATTTCGTTTCAACGCCGGGGCGGAGGCGAGGTGAACATCACCATGTCGCCACGGTTTCACTGGTATATGAAAGGAGTAGGTTACGGTCACCCAACGTTCCCCCATGGGCTTTATCATGGTGGTCCTGCATCCGTGTATGAGGAATATGTGCTCAGTGAAATTGATGACGCCATGACACTGCACATACAAGCAATCTCAACGGTGACTATGCGTGGAGACTTGGGTGAGCGTGAAGGACACGGCGTGCTTGAGCAGTTGATAGTGGGACCGCACCAGCCTTCAGGTTTCAAAGAACTGCTGGATATGGCGCCCTAGTATAGGGGCATTGGTGCGTAAGCGCGTTTGCTTTTTGGATAGATGGCCAACTAGATAGGCAAGGTGGGCTTATTGCCAATAATGCCGTCCAGTTGCAGCTGCTCCAGTTCGGTATCGTCTAAGCCCAATATGCCACCCAGTACCTGTTTGTTATGTTGGCCCAATGTGGGCGCTGGATTGTTCAGTGGAGACGCTTTTTTGCCGTTGCGGAAAGGTAAAGACGGGTGAGGTTGTTTGCCTACAAAAGCTCTATCTAACCACTGCATATATCCGCGAGCGTGAAGGTGTTCGTCTTCCAATAAGCTTAAGCCATTGTGCAATGTTGCAGCTGTAATACCTGCGCTTTGTAGTTGCTGCATAAGTACTGTGCTGTGTTGATTGGATGTCCATTGCGCCAAGGTTTTATCTAATTCAGCGCGGTGTGTTACGCGCTCTTCGTTATTGCCGAACCGACCCAAATGCGCGCATACGCCTTGTAACGCCAGCCATTGCTCTTCGCTGCTAATTTGAATCAATATCCATTGATCTTCACCTTCACAGGGGTAAACGCCGTGGGGTGAAAAATCTGGGTGATCATTACCTCTTCGTGGTGGCGGCGATCCGTGTACTGATTGATGCAATACACCTTCAGCACCCAAGGGTATAAGACATTCCACCTGACTTAGGTCGACGAATTGACCGCGTCCGGTTTTTTGCTTATGCCATAAAGCACTGAGTAGTGCTGCGGTGCCATTTAGCCCACCAATAGCATCTCCTAATGCAACGTGTTGCATGGTCGGCGGTTGGTGACTGCTGCCCGTGAGATGTGGTAGCCCAGATGAATGCTCCACTGTAGAGCCATAGGCGCGATAGTTAGCCCAAGGCCCGGTGCTGCCGAAGGCTGGCATAGAGACCATGACTAGCTCGTTGTTCACTGCTTTGAGGTGGGGGTAGTCTAATTTTAACTTGGGCAGAACTGAGCCAGAGTAGTTTTCTATCACTGCGTCAGCTTTGGCAACCAGATCTAATAATAGCTGTCTTCCTGTTGGGCTTTCCAAATCGAGTGTGATGTCTAATTTGTTGCGGTTTACTGAAAGGTACGGCAGAGCCTTTTCTGCGCCGTTGTCTGCGACCCACTCGGGTGTGGCCTCCCAACTACGCCACCAATCAAAGTGCGTGCAACTCTCTACTTTGATGACCTGAGCTCCCATGTCTGCCAAATTTCTTGCAGCTAAGGGGCCGGCCCAACCCATAGATAAATCAATAATACGCAGCCCGTTAAGCAGTTTGTCTGTGCTCATACATTAGCCTGCGTACTGTTGTCCTCACCAAGGGCTGCCACTCTGCCGCCAAAGTGTGGCGGGGTAGCAAATAGGCGAAAAGGTATAGACGGCGCGAGGAAGGTTGTGTCATGCATAGAAATCGAACTGAATGCCTGCCTGCTGACATATTGATCTACAGCAAACAGCTCTTCCATTGTTGGTACTCGAGCCAGAGGAATGCGCAGCGCTTGGCCTTTATGAAAAAGCTCCTCGGCGCTATAAGTTGCAAGCGCCTGAATGATCGCTGGTTCGATAACGTCCGCTGATGCTAGGCGGTTAACGCTTGCATTGAAAAAACTCACATCAGTAAAATCGTCCAGTGATAACAGCTCGCAGAACGCCTTCCATTGGCTTGGGGTCAATGCGGTTACACCCAGCCAGCCGTCTTTGCACGGCCAAATACCCAATGGATAAGTGGGCGGAAATCGGTTGATGCCCATGCGCGGCGGTAGTGGGTTTTTATTGAACGCATTGATTGCCAATAAATCGGTTAGGCACATGTTGGCCTCCAAAATACTGTTATCCAATGCAAAGGGCTGTTCCAGATTGCCCATAAGTTGCCCTAACAGATGACCAAGTGCGCCATTGAAGGCGCTGAGACCGCCGACAATTTGTGCTTGTACGCCACTGGGAATAATCGGTGGTCCGGCTTCTTCGCCTATGCCTTTCATAAATCCTGACAAGGCATAAATCGCGCCGTCAGAACCTTGATATTGAGCGTAGGGGCCGGTTAAACCAAACCAGCTAATGGCGCAGGTGTTTACTTTTATGTCTGCCAAACTGTCCGTGTGGGGTAGCGTTTTCGGATCAAAGACTACTAGGTCTGCTGCGCCCACAGCAGGCTCTGCTGCTAAGTTGTTATGGTCGCCAACAACACTTGCTTTGTTGCAATGCAAATAGCCGTGCATAGCACTGATTGGCCGCTGTTGTTGATGCGTTGCTGAAAGCTGGGTAGGTAAAAATGGTTTCAAACTACGTGTTGGAAACCCTCGTGGAGGCTCCACGTTGGTCACGGTTGCACCGTAGTCGGCAAATAGTTTGCAGGCATAGCTGGTGGCAACGGTCCCGGATACGTCGACAATATTTAACCCAGCAAAAGGCCCGCTCTGAAAGGCATTCTCTGTGGATCTATCGGCTGAGTTCTCTGGCTGCATTGGCTGTCCTTACTAAAGGGCTTTTAACCAGTCCAATATGAATTCGTTCGTAGCTTCTGGAGCCTCCTGCTGAGTCCAGTGACCTGCGCCGGGAATCAGGGCATTGGTGCGCAGATCTTTAACATGGTTAGGCATGTTTTCTAACGCTAGCGCAGCCATTGCGATTACGCCATCTCTATCGCCAGCAACAAACAAAGCAGGCTGATGTATTTCAGTAGGCGCACCCTCGGTCAGTGACCAAGTTAGATTATGGTTGCGATAATAGTTAAGGGGACCACGAAAGCCACTGTTAGTAAATTCATTCACATAGAAGTCTAGGTCGGCGTCACTTAGCCATGGACCCATCTTGTTAGGGTCCGGTAAGTCCGAAAGCAAATCTGCGTCGGCGGATTTGTCTGGCATTAAGCCAACATCCATTTGCCCACTGGCCATATGATAAAACTTACGCAAACTTACGCGCACGTCTGCTTCCAGTTCTGCTTCTCCTACGCCGGGTTCTTGAAAGTAGAGCTGATAAAAGAACTTATCTTTGAAAATCACCTTGAGCATATCCAAAGGCGGCACGTCAGCGCGAGGACTAAACGGCACAGAGAGCGCGCCCACAGCGGTGACTTTGTCTGGGTGGTTGAGCGCGCAGCTCCATGCGGTTGGTGCACCCCAGTCGTGGCCAATAACAATGGCGGTCTCATAACCCAGTGCTGGAATAAGGCCGATGATGTCGTTCACTACTTCTACTTGGTTGTAACCGTCAATGGCGTCTGGCTTGTCGCTGTCGCCGTAGCCGCGCATGTCGGGTGCTACAACGTGATAACCGGCGTTTGCCAAAGGCGCAAACTGGTGGCGCCATGAGTACCAGCTCTCGGGAAAGCCGTGGAGTAGCAATATCAATGGTGCTGAAGTATCGCCTTGTTCAGCAATATTTAACTCGATGCCGTTGGTGGCAATACGGCGTTGGCTGATAGCCGGAAATAAACTGGATAGGGTCACGGGCGCTCGCTTATGTCGATGACTGTTGTGAGCAAATAAAACCATGGCTTTGACATTGAAACAAGCTTACTGGCGTGCATTGGGGTGCAGATATGTTCCAACCGGTGCCGTCAGCCTTTCTCACGTAACCCATAAAGGATCAAGAATACTTTGTTGCTAAGGTTCGATGTTAAACGTGAAATCTGGTTATTCGCTGCTGAGACAGGGCGTTAATCCTACCTTTTGCCCCCAAGCCGCTACCAATTGTCCTTTGAGGTTCTAAAATTTATCGCTAACTGTTTAACCTGTTTTTACTTTGTGGTGGTTTTAGCATTAAGTATTAGAGCAGCTCATGTTAAGGCCGCTAATTCCCAAACTTTCAATTTGTAAACTGGGTTCTAGAGGGCGCGTTATGGATGTCATAGTTGAAAAGGTTTTAACACCAGAGTGGTTGATTGAAGGCACTCTTTTCATTTTGCTCGCGTCGGTTATTCCTAGAATATCTAAGTATATTTTTGCGTTGCTCAGAAAATATGTTAGGCGGTACGAGGCACGAAGGCGAAGGAGAATCAAAAATTTACGCCGAAATACTTGGGAGATGCATCGGTTGATAGCGAACGAAAGAAGCGCCTTTCTTGTAATGATGGGAAGCTGCTTCTTCTACTTGATTCTTCTTTTTGTTACTCCTTTAGGGAAAGTGTTTGAAGCTAGTCTTTGGGTAGGGTTATTACTCACTTCGCCCATATATATTTGTGAAATCATTTGGATTAACCGCAGTGATTTCCTAAAAGATACAATCGCTTCCGCAAAGAAAATTGCATAACTAACAGCTATTGTTTTCTGTGCAAAAAAAGCGGGGATACCCCCGCCTGTAACCTAACTACTTATCGATTTTTTTAGTCTTTGCTTACTTTAGTCTTTGCCGTACATGGTCACGACACATGCACCGCCTAAGCCTAGGTTGTGCTGGAGTGCGTGGCGTGCGCCATCCACTTGTCTTGCGCCGGCGTCGCCGCGAAGTTGCCATACAAGCTCTGTACATTGGGCCAGACCCGTTGCACCCAGCGGGTGGCCTTTAGACAACAAGCCACCTGACGGGTTAGTTACAACGCGACCGCCATACGTGTTTTGATCGTCACATATAAATTGCTCTGCGGTACCTTCGCCCGTTAAGCCTAGCGCTTCATAGGTGAGTAGCTCGTTGGCGGTAAAGCAGTCGTGTAATTCACACACTTGAACATCTTCTGGGCCAACACCGGATTCTGCGAAGACCTTGTCTGCTGCTGATTTTGCCATGTCATAGCCTACAAGCTTACGCATAGAGTGATCTTCTAGCGTGCTTGGGAAGTCTGTGGTCATGGCTTGGGCTTTAATGCGAATAACGTTGTTTAAACCGTGCTTAGCGGCAAACTCATCGCTGCAAATTACTGCGGCGGCGGCACCACATGTAGGCGGGCAACACTGATAACGAGTCAACGGGCCGTAGATGTGCGGAGACTCCATTACTTCTTCTAGGGTCAATTGATTGCGAAATACCGCGTAAGGATTGTTTGCCGCGTGACGGCGTGCTTTTACTGAGATCTTTGCGAAAGTAGACATTTCAGTGCCATATTGGTCAGCATACTCGCGCCCTGCACCACCAAAGTATTGGGCCGCATCAGGTGCCCCACGATCAGTGTCTTGCATAGACTTACGTTCTTTGAAAAAACGCTTCATTGGGCTAGGGCGGTCACTGAAAACTGCGCCAAGTGCGCCGGGTACCATTTGCTCAAAACCTAGTGCTAGGGCGCAATCTACTACGCCGGATTGAACAGCTTGACGAGCTAGGAACAATGCTGAAGAGCCAGTTGCGCAGTTGTTATTGACGTTAACAATTGGCACACCAGATAGACCAAGGCCGTAAACTGCGGCTTGTCCGGCAGTTGAGTCGCCGTAAACATAGCCCACATAAACTTGACCCACTTTAGAATAGTCGATGCCTGCATCTTCTATCGCTAGCCGAGCGGCTGCTTCGCCCATTACTGGATAATCGTCACTTGCACCTGGTTTGGTGAAAGGAATCATTCCTACGCCTGCAACATTAACGCCCATAACCCTTCTCTCTTCTTAGTGGATAATTGAAGCTAGATATTAAGCTAGACCTGAGCCTATCGCCAAGCATCATTGGTAGAAGATTTATTGGGGTTTGGTGATTACTCTCACTTACAATCTGTGCGTTGGATCGTCAATTGGACATCCTTGGTCGGCAATCTCATGCTGCTCAATAGGCAATATGGGACGCTATTTATAGTCTTTAACTAGCCTGTTGGAGGAGTTTTGCACTTGAACATTTGGAGTAGAAATGGCCCAGCCGATATTTTTTGATTTAGATGGCACTTTAACAGACCCCAAAGAGGGTATTACCGGCTGCATTCAATATGCCATGGAGAAACTCGGTGAGCCTGCCCCCAGTAAAGATGAGTTAACTTGGTGTATTGGGCCGTCGCTTATGTATGCCTTTAATACGTTGGTTGGCCCTGGACGCTCTGCCCAAGCGGTAGAATTTTATCGCCAGCGTTTCAGTACCGTGGGTCTTTTTGAGAATGTGCTTTATGCAGATATTCCCCATGTGCTTGATACCCTAAAGACAGCCGGGCACCCACTCTTTGTCGCTTCAAGTAAGCCCTTGGTCTTTGTTGATCGAATTCTTAAACACTTCGACTTGTTTGACTATTTTGCAACCACCTTTGGTTCAAATTTAGATGGCAGTTTGTCGGACAAAACTGAACTGTTGGCTCACGCGCTGCAAACCACCGGTTATGCAGGTGCTTACTGCTTAATGATTGGCGATCGCATGCATGATGCCCAAGGCGCGGCGAATAATAATATGGACTTTGTAGGTGCGCTTTATGGTTATGGGAGCGTTGAAGAGTACGAGAAATACGGTTTTAGTCGGTGGGCAGAGCGTCCAGTAGACTTGTTGCGCGTGATTGCTTGGAGTGAATCGGTGCAAGGGGAGTAGTCGCAGTACCGCCTGTATTTCCATCTTTAGCTATTTGTATTTGAAGCAACTTCTTCATGGTTTTGGATGACGCGATTTATCACTACAGCTAAATACGTTTTTGCAAACTCTGGATCTAGGTCGTGCTTGAGTGCCAACTCAGTTATACGCTGATATTGCTTAGCCTCTCGCGCTGAGTCTTTGGCCGGTAGCCCGTGGGTGGCTTTGTACTCGCCAACCGCGTTTGTGACTTTAAAACGCTCGGCGAGTTTGGCGATAATTGCATTGTCTATGTGATCGATTTTTGTTCTTAGTTCGTCCAACGTTTGCATACTTCTTCCTTAGCGACATCCTGTTGTTCTTGTTCTTATTGCGGTTCTAGTTTGGGCTGGTCGCTCGCAACTTGGTTGCGGCGCATTTTACCCTGGCCTGTTAGTGCGCCCTTCAAATAGGTGGTTTGGTCGTATTGCCTCGTACTCGGCTAGCACTGGTGCGAATTCCTCTGGAGTGCTGGCGTGAATAATTAGGCCGTCTGCGCCTGCTGCGAACTGATCTACCCAGCGTTGTGCGCAGGTTTTAGCATTACCAACTGCTGCAGGACGCCAGCTTTCGGGTATTAGTTTTTCGATCTGTTCTAGTTCATCAAGGCTAGCTACGCTGTCTATGGCGCCCTTCATGCCAACCACCACTGGCGCTTCTCTAAACTTGCGCAGAATCTCTGTGTCCCACCCATTCACATCGACTAACAGCTCGCCATAGCCTTTGATCTGTAGGTAGGTTGCAAGGCGTGCAACGATGAGTTTTAGGTAGTGTGCGTCACTGACATCGCAGGCTGTGGCGAATACGGACCATAGCTTGCCGCCGCTTTTATTTTCTTCGGCTTCTCCTGCACGAAAACTAGCCACTGCGTTGCTTAATGCTTGGTCGCTCATAAAGGTATGTAAGTGCGCACCATCGTATATGCGTCCGGCGTTGTGCAAACTCTTGGGGCCAAAGCCCACATACAAAACAGGGATGTCTTCATTTACGTAGTTAGCCAACTGCAATGCATGATATTGGCCTAGCTCGCTGTCGTGATTCAACACTGTCTCACCGCGCCATAGCTGACGTAGAAGTTCGATAAACGCTTGTTCTCGTGCGTAGGTGGGGAAATCTACATTCATCGCCTGCCAGCGTAATTTGACACCTTTGGCTAGCCCCAAACTAAATCTGCCTTGTGAAAGGCTGTTGAGGGTAGAGCCCATAGAAGCGGTGACTACCGGGTGGCGAGTATTTAGGTTGGTGCCAGAGGTGCTGATGAAAATTGATTCAGTGACTGCTGCAACTGCGCCGCAAACGGCGGCGATTTCTTTATAGTCTGCGCGCTCGGAAATCATAATGCCGCCAATACCTAACGCTTCTGCATCTTGGGCCTGTTTCAATATGTCTCGTGGTGTGCGGGTATGTCCGGGTAGGCCATAAAAGGCCAGTTCAGGAAATTTTGATGTGTAGTCTGGATGCATGAAATTGCCGATTAGTTTTATGGTCGAATGCTGTGCATGTAGGGATTAAGAAATGTGCCTTTGGGGTCAACACTGTCACGGACTCGCCACCAGTCGCTCCAACGCGGATGCTGTGCGGCCATTTCTTTGCCGTTTAAGTAATTGGCTTTGCCCCAGTGTGGTTTACCGCCGTGGACCAAGAAAATTTCCTCGCAAGCGCGGTAGTAGTCCTCATCAGGTTCGTCAATGCCTTGGTGCACGGATATCGTCACAGTAGGTCGCTCATAGGCAGTAGACAGCCAGACATCGTCTTGGGCTAACGTACGATATTCAATAGGCCATTTCACATTCGTGAATTTATCGGATAGCAGCTTTTGAATCGCAGCCATACAGGTAATGCCCAGTTCCGCAGGTACGCTGTATTCCATTTCAGTATGTTTATGCGGGCGGTGGTTAGGCAGCACTTCGTAACTCCAGCCTTGGCGCTGGCCTTCATCGCCAAGTGGGTATTGGGCCGGTGCATCGGTTGCATTGATAACCTTTACTTGGGTCGTATCCGTGCGTGGATGCCAAAAGAATTCGCAGTGCCGGTTATTGGCAATATAACTATCAAGTTCTTCGAGCAGGGTGCTCAGAGGGGCCTGCCAAGTTTTCTCAGCCAAACGGTAAGAGGGTGTAAGAGCCAGCTGTAGTTGAGTGATAATGCCAAAGGCCCCAAGATGCAGGCGGCTGGCCTGCCAAAGCTCTACATTCTCGCTGGCTGAGCAATTGATCATGCTGCCGTCAGCTAGCGCTAGGCGGGTGCCAACAACTCTGCTGCTTAAGTTTTTAAGGGTTGCACCAGTGCCATGTGTGCCAGTGGCTGTTGCCCCGGAAATACTTTGTTGGTCAATGTCGCCTTGGTTGGGCAGGGCAAGGCCTACTTGGTGTAATGCATTGCCTAAACTAAAGATGCGACTACCGGCCCACACCCAAGCGGTCTGCGCGGCTTTGTCACTTGAGATTACGCCTGACAAACCCAAGGTATCGACTATTACATCATCATTACCGACCAAATCTTGGTGGCTATGACCGCCGCCTACGGCGCGCAAGGTTTTGCCTTCATTACTGCAGGTCAATGCAAGCGCCGCGGCCTGTTCTTCTGAGTAGACGTGATTGAGTTGGCCGGGCTTATGCTTCAGCCGACCAGACCAGTTATGCCAATGAGCCATGTGGAAACCTACTTATTGATTATCTGCCGGTAAAGACCGGTGTACGTTTAGCCATAAATGCAGCAACGGCTTCTTTGTGATCCTTGGTTGTTGCGCAGCGCATCAACCGATCTGCCTCCATATCTAAGGACGTACGCAGATCGCAACCAAGAGATGCGTTGATATTTTCTTTCATATAGCCCAGTGCTATGGGTGGTCCCGACGCTATATGGCGGGCGAGTGCTTGAGTTTCAGCTAAGAAGTCCTCGTCTGGTACTACTTGGTTGAAGATGCCTAGCGCCAGTGCTTCGTCTGATTGCACGCGACGAGCGGTGTAAAACAATTCCTTGGTTTTTGCCGGGCCAACCAACTGATTGAGCAGCCAACTGCCACCGTAGTCGCCAGAGAAGCCAATATTTCGGTACGCGGTGGTGATGAACGCAGATTCCGCCGCAATGCGCATGTCACAGGCTAAAGCAATACAAAAACCGGCTCCTGCGGCAACACCGGGGAGTGCTGCAATTGTTGGCTTGGAATGCTCAAACAACCTTGGTGTTAGCGTTTCGTGTTTGTGCTTCAGTGCCCGAGTGCGCTCTTGAATGGTGGGCTTGGGCGCATCGGGGTCGCTGTTGCCAGCACCCATGCCGCCTATATCTCCGCCTGCGCAAAAAGCCGTGCCTGCACCAGTGATTACAAGGCAGCCCACATCCTGACGTGTGTCCAGATCAAACAGTACTTGCCGTAATGCAGGTGTTAGATTGTCCGACAAAGCATTGCGCTTTTCAGGTCGATTTAAGGTGATGGTAGCCACTCGTTCATCTATGTGGCAGAGCAGTTCGTCAGTGCCGGTATCTATAGTTTGACTCATTTCATTCTCCTTCAGTTGTGTTTGGGCGCCGCTAGTTGTCTATATATGGCCCTGTTCTTTTAGCGTGGATTGTTGCTCGGGCTTATAGCCAATTTCTTCTAATACTTCTTCGGTATGGCTGCCCACCTCGCCGCCTGGCCATGTGGTTGCGCCGGGTGTGCCAGAGAGTTTGGGCAGTATTGCAGGTATTTTTAGCGTGCTATCCGCACTGCTGCCTTGACCCTTAATCTCTACTTCTTCAAACATTTCGCGGGCTTGGTAGTGCGGGTCGTTGTAGGCATCTTCAATGCTGTAGATGGGGCCTACAGGGACATCTACTTGTTCTAGACAGGTAATGACTGTGGCAGAGGTATTCACAGACGTCCATGCGGCTATGGCATCGTCTATGGTTTGCTGGTGTATCACTCGCCCTGGGTTTTTTTCTAGTTCGGGATTTTCTGCAAGGTCGCCCCTGCCAATAGCCCGCATTAAGCGCACGTAAATAGAATCACCATTGCCGCCAATCACCACGTGCTTTCCATCTGCACAAAGGTAAGTATTGGTTGGCACAATGCCCGTGAGGGTTGAGCCTGCTGGTTCGCGAATTGCGCCGCCGCCATCGTATTCTGGCAAAATGCCTTCCATCAAATTAAACATAGACTCGTACAAGGCGACATCTACAACTTGACCCGTTGCCTCGCCGGACCTGGCATTATGTTTTGCGAGTAGGGCTAGTAGTATGCCCAGCGCCGCGTGTATGCCTGCAACGCTGTCGCCTAAACTTAGGTTGGGTCGTACAGGTACTTCGTTAGGGAATCCGTTGATATACCGAAAGCCACTAAAGGCTTCTGTTACTGATGCATAGCCAGGCTTACTGCTGTAAGGGCCGGTTTGACCATAACCCGAGATGCGGGTGTAGATCAGATCGGGGTTTGCGCTTTTCACATCTTCCGGTCCTAGCCCCCATTTTTCCATAGTACCCGGCTTGAAGTTTTCGATCAGCACGTCGGCGGTGTCGATTAGCTTGGATAGTATTTTGCGACCTTCGCTCCCGCGCAGATTTACCGTTACGGATTTTTTATTTCTACCTAAGCTGCGCCACCAATAGCCGGTGCCGCTTTCATCTAGCAAGCGCCAATTGCGAATGGGATCGCCTGTGCCAGGCGGCTCTACCTTAATTACTTCAGCGCCAAAGTAGGCGAGCATAGTGCCGGCGAAAGGCCCTGCTAGCAGCTGGCCTACTTCGATAACACGGATGCCGTCTAAGGGACGCGACTGGCTCATTTGCCAGAGTCCTTAGCGGCGCTATTACGCTGAACGTTGCGAAAAGGACCTTCATCAAAGCGTGTCTCCTTGGGTAAACCTAAGACTCGCTCGGCAACTATGTTGCGTTGAATTTCGTCGGTACCACCTGCAATGGAGCCTGCAGGTACAGAGACTAGAATTTCAGCAATGACGCCGTCGCGAACACTGTCTGGACCAGTAAGTAGGGCGTCGTTAACGCTCATAGTGGTGTGCACCCGGGCTGCGAGTCGTCCCACTTCACTGGCAGCTAATTTACCTAACGAGCCTTCAGGCCCTTGTGGTTTGCCAGCTTTTTGCGCGGCCTTGGCCCGCTGTGCAGTCCATTTCGCAGACTCTGACAAAATGTGTAGTCGAGCAATGTCTTGACGTTGTACAGGATCGTTAATGGCGCCAGTTTCTTCGGCCCGTTGCATGATTAGATCTACTCGGCCTGCACGTTGGGGGTACCATGTATAAGGTTCGTTAGAGATATCCAGCTCTTTTTTTAGCTCAACGAAAATTCGGCCCTTTTGTTTGCTCCTTTTGTTATCACGACTTCTGTCAAAAGAGCGGCGCTCATAGGCCAGGGTGGTCATAGCAACGTTCCAGCCGTTACCTGGTGTGCTGATAATGTTTTCTCGCGGCACTCGCGCATCGGTAAAGAACACTTCGTTGAACGATGCGTGTCCGTTCATTTGTCGTAACTGGCGTACTTCCACGCCGGGTTGATGCATATCAATAATGAAGTAGCTTAAGCCTTTGTGTTTGGCTTCGTCCCAGTCCGAGCGTGCAATGAGCAAGCCATAGTTGGCGTGGTGGGCGCTGGTATTCCATACCTTTTGTCCGTTGATTATCCATTCATCGCCATCTAAATCAGCTCTGGTAGTGGCGCCGGCTAAATCTGATCCGCTGCCTGGTTCACTGAATAGTTGGCACCAATGATCTTCGCCGGTGAGTATGCGCTTTAGATATTGGCGTTTTTGTTCGTGGTTACCATGTTCGAGCAGAGTTACTGCTGCGAGCATTCTTACCCCAGTTTGCGCGGTGCCGACTGCGCCGAACTCAGCAAAAACATCCTCTATCGCTGTACTCATCTCTGCAGATAAACCCTTGCCGAAATATTCTTCAGGCCAGTTAGCTGCACCCCAGCCCGACTGGGCCAGCATAGATCGCCATTCCACTAGGTTTGATTCAGGATCCCAGTTCTCCGTCAGCCACTGGCGTACTTGGGCTTCAATTTGCTGCTTAGATTGCATTAGGCAGAGTCCTTAAGATCAGTAGGTTGAGCGCATAGAGCGGTAAGCATACGTTCTCGATGTTGTGCAGGCGTACCTAGTAAAACTTCAGAGCTTTTCGCACGTTTGAACCATAGGTGGGTATCATTTTCCCATGTAAAACCAATGCCCCCGTGCATTTGTATGCACTCCAAGGCCGTATGCAGATAAACCTCACTGGCAGCGGCTTTTGCCAAGCTTGCATGCTCGGTGACTTGTTCAGGGTGGGCGGCTTGCCCGTCAGCACACCAAAGGGCACTGCTGGCCAGAGTTTGGGCAGCTTGATACGCCGCGCTCTTGGCCAGTTCTAGTTCTAATAAAAGATCGGCGAGACGGTGCTTAATGGCTTGGAAAGAAGCAATGCTGCGACCAAACTGAAAACGCAGCTGGGTGTAACTCAACGCGCTGTCTAACAACGTTTGTGCGCCGCCGACCATCTCGTTTGCCAGTGCGGTGCTGGCAATATCAAGCAATAGCTTAAGCTGATCAGAACCACCGTTAGCGAGTTTTTGCGCTGGGCTGTCGGTAAACTGTATGTGCGCTAACTTGCGGGTTGGGTCCATACTCTCAAGGGCCGTTACAGTCACATCATTGGCGTCCACCGTATAAAAACCCACGCCTGTATCGTCTTTAGCAACCACAACTATGAGGTCTGCATTGCCGCCGTCGACGACAAAACGTTTAAGTCCATTTATTAGGTAACCGCTGTCTCTTGCAACAGCCGTGGTAGAAAAGTTTTCATCGCTCCAGACGCCTTGATGTTCTGATACAGCTAGGCAAGCAAGCCTTTCGCCCGCGATAATCTCTGGCAGAAGGGCCTCCATTTGCGTGCTGTCCGCTGCTAAGCGGATTGCACTGGCTGCGCAAACTGCCGAGGCAAAATAGGGGCCGCAGTAAAGACTTTTGCCCATTTCTTCGCAAACAATAGCCATTTCAACAGCGCCAAATCCTGCGCCGCCAAGGTCTTCTGGCATGTGTACGCCAGTCATTCCTAGCTGTTGACTGAGTTGCACCCAGACATCTGGATTGAAGCCTGCTTCAGTTGCCATAAGGCTGCGCACATCCGGTGTGCTTGATTTGTCCTTCAGAAAGCGGCTGACGCTGTCACGAAACTGTTCCTGATCCTCGGTGAAAATAAATGCCATGTTGCTCCCCTAGGCCAATCTCAATGGGTTTAATGTAACATGATCGAGAATTTGCACTAAAGACCCTGAGTAACCCTAAGCTAGATGCAACATAGACCCTACATAGACCCAATAGAGTTCAACGATAGATCAAAGCATGAAAGTAATTACCTGTATTGAAGATTTAAGAGTACTGCACCAGCGCCGAGTGCCGCGTATGTTCTATGACTATGCAGAATCCGGCTCGTGGACCCAGAGCACTTTTAGGCGTAATGCTGAAGTGTTCTCTGAAATACAGTTGCGTCAGCGTGTGGCTAAAGACATCAGCCAGCGCAGTATTGAAGGGCAAATGTTGGGTGAAACTTGGGCTATGCCTGTAGCATTAGCGCCCACTGGTTTAACGGGCATGCAGCATGCCAATGGCGAAATATTGGCGGCCCAAGCAGCTGAAGCCTTTGGCGTGCCGTTTACGCTCTCAACTATGAGTATTTGTTCCATTGAAGATGTTGCTGCAAATACGCAAAAGCCCTTTTGGTTTCAGCTGTATGTAATGAAGGATAGAGAATTTATCAGCGCACTGATCCAACGTGCCAAAGCAGCCAACTGTAGTGCCCTGGTGCTGACTTTAGATTTACAGATTATTGGTCAGCGGCACAAGGACGTTAAAAATCAAATGACAGCGCCACCCAAACTGACTCTTACCAATCTTATAAATATGGCTACAAAGCCGCGCTGGTGTATGGGTATGTTGGCAACTCGTCGGCATAGTTTTGGTAATGTAGTAGGTCACGCAAAAGGCGTAGAAAACTTAACTTCGCTGTCTGAGTGGTCAGCCGAGCAATTAGATCCAGCGCTGAGTTGGGATGATGTGGCTTGGGTGCAAGAGCAGTGGGGTGGCAAGCTGATACTGAAAGGGATTATGGATTCTGAGGATGCGGGCATAGCTGCAGGTTTAGGCGTTGACGCAATAATTGTCTCCAATCATGGCGGGCGGCAACTGGACGGCGCACCTGCCTCTTTGGATGTATTACCAGATGTGATTGATGCAGTCGCCGGGCGTTGCGAGGTTTGGCTAGATGGCGGTATTAGGTCTGGGCAGGATGTGTTCAAAGCCAAGGCTATGGGCGCAGAGGGCACTTTAATCGGTAAGGCATTTCTAAATGGGCTAGGCGCCTTGGGTAAAATAGGCGTGACTCAATGTCTCGAAATTATCGCCAAGGAGCTGGATTTAACTATGGCGTTTTGCGGCAAGACCAAACTGTCCGAGGTAGGCGGCGATGTGATTTGGCGCGGCTGACCTGCTTGTCTGGTCAATCTATATACAAGCCTGCGCTAGAATCCATAGGTAATGTTTATGGTAGTGACCGAATCAAGGTCTTCAAATTCTACTCCTGCGGCGTTGAAGCCGGGGTTATCGGTGAGTTTCCATTCACTGGCCAATTTTAATCCCAACGTGCCGGTCAAGTTAGCAGTGACAGCAAAACCTAATTTGGAAATAGTGTTGTCGCTGCCTGTGTCGATAACGAAAAATTGCTCAAACTTTGCGGTTTCGCTGAAATTCCAAAAGTAGTTTTCGCCGAGGTGCAGTACAGTTTCGCTTTGCGTACTGCCTTGAATGGGGTTGTTTATACGATAGGCGGGACCTACGTCGATCTGCATTTGCTGGTCTGGCTTTAAGATGACTTTATGGCCGTAACCCACACCGAAAGCAGTTTGTTGGTCAAAGCCGCTGAAGCGATCTTTTTCATAGTTGCTAAAGACATACAACGATTTTACTTCGTCCAAATTGCGGTCTGTTTGATAATCAAAATTGTACTTTTCGGCGGATCGCTGGCCGCTGACTACTCCGTTATTGGAAGCCTCGGATGAAGAACCAATGCCAGCCAGCTTTATACTGTGGGACCAGTTTTTTGTATCTTTTGCCAAAGCTACTTTCGCATTGATGTTGCTCGACTGCGAGTTGCCAGTGGTACTCACGTAGCCGAGTTCCGCGCTTCCTGTTAGCCACGGGGTAGATGCGGTTTGAGCGAATGCAACTTGAGCTGCAAAGACACTAGCGATTGTCACTGCGCTAACTAATGTGTTTTTCAAGTTTGGTGTGTTCATCAACGGTCCTTCTAGTAGATGTTAGTCGTTGTGCTTTTGCGTTCAAGTTAATTTGTTAGTTCGATCTAGAGTGAATCTCCATTTGCGGGTATGGGATCTCTATGGCTAGTTCGTCAAAACGCAGTTTTACTTGCTCGTGTAAGTCAAAGTAAACGTCCCAGTAGTCGGCTGTTTTAACCCAAGGGCGGAATGCGAAATTGACGGAAGAGTCGGCTAGTTCCACTACGCCAACTGTAATCGCTTGATCTTTGATGACCCTGGGGTCAGCGTTAGCGATAGCCATTAACTCGGTCTTTACTTGTTGGATATCAGACTCGTAACTGACGCCGATTACGAGGTCTACCCGTCTGGTTGGCTGAGTGGAATAGTTGGTGATGTTGCTAGAAAAATGGCGCTGTCGGAAATGATGATTGTCTTGTTGTCAGGCGTGGTTAGAGTTGTGGCAAAAATAGCCACTTGCTTTACAGCGCCTGCTTCTCCCGCCACCTCAACAAAGTCGCCGATTTTGATCGGCCGCAAGAGTATGAGCATTACCCCGGAGGCGAAGTTAGATAACGTGCCTTGTAGGGCAAACCCAACTGCAAGACCGGCGGCGCCAAGAATAGCGATGGCTGATGCGGTTTCAACACCTAGCTGACTTAGTGCGGCGACTACGACCAATGCCAGGAGTAGGCAGTAAGTAATATTTCTTACAAAGTTGGCAACAGTGGGATCTACCTCCCGGGCAGTCATAGTGCTGGCCATTAGATTGGTCGCAAAAGAAACCACCCGCTTACCAATAAGGTAAATGGCCAAAGCCATAGCTATCTTTATGCCGTATTCCGTTGCAAGAATTGTCCATTGGCTAGTGTCGATGTCAGGCATTTTGTTCTCCTCGGAGATGTTATTAGGCGTGCTGAGATACACAGAGCTTTGCGCGCTAAAGCCTATATCTACTGAGTGGGGGTGCTCCATGTTACTGATCAGCTTTTGCCTACCATCGATCTGATCTAAACTCCCCTATCAGAATTATTTAAATCAGGGGAATTTGTACATGTCTATTACCACGCAGTTGTTTGATCTCACCGGTCAAGTGGCCCTAATTACTGGCTCTTCTAAAGGTATGGGGAGGGCTATGGCCGAAGCCCTAGCTGAACATGGCAGCAAAGTTGTCATTTCTAGCCGTAAGCTGGATCAATGCGAAGAAACCGCCGCTGCAATCAATGCAGCTTGTGGCGAAGAGCGCGCTATCGCTATCGCTTGTAACATTGGCTACAAGGAACAGCTGCAAGCCCTGGTAGATGAGACTCGCGAGAGATTGGGGCCAATAGATACGCTGATTGCCAATGCGGGCGTAAATCCTTTCTACGGTTCTATGTCTGATATCCCAGATGAAGCCTTTGACAAGACCATTAACTCTAACGTGCGTTCTAACCACTGGCTTTGTCAGATGGTGTCTTCTGACATGTTAGCGAAAGGTCGCGGCTCTATAATGATTACTGCCAGCGTTGGTGCGTTCGGGCCTTCCGATACGTTGGGTACTTACAACATCTCTAAACTAGCTGATATTGGTTTGGTACGTAATTTAGCCATGGAATGGGGGCCAAAAGGTGTGCGAGTAAATGCCCTCTGCCCTGGTTTGATCAAGACAGATTTTGCTAAAGCATTGTGGGATAACCCTGAAGCCGCTAAGCGGGCTACTGAACAAACGCCATTACGCCGCTTTGGTGAAGCCGAGGATTTTAAAGGCATTGCTGTGTTTGCAGCTTCCGATGCCAGTGCCTATGTCACCGGTCAGGCGTTGACCGTTTGTGGCGGCACGCATATGTGGCGCTAGCCGTGTTTTAAAACGTTGTTCAAGGTTCTGAGTAATGGAGTTCTTTGCTCAGGCTTTGTCCGGATAAAGGAGGGCTGTGATGTCGGATGTTGAAAACTGGGTGGTGCCTTACCCAGGCTTTAGGTACCAGCAAGACACCATCGCTGTGAGCGCAGCTCATCAGCAGGAAAAACTCGCAGCTTGCGGTATCGACGCAGATGTCTTTGCCGGTTTTATAGACCCTGCATTTTTTATTGGGATTGCCATTCACGCGGGTATTCATAGCGGGATCAGCGCCGAAGGCAATATCAATATGTTGCAAGCACTGAATATGCATCGTCCTGTGACGCTTGGTGAGGAACTTGTCGTGCAGGGCCGAATTTTAGCGGTGACGGAGGTGCCAAGAGGCTTGCGTGTTGAAACTGACGTTTGGTTTGAAGATGCTGCTGGTGCGCGTGTTATTAGTGCACCCAGAACCTCGCTAAGACCCGACCCGCAGCGGGCTGGTGTGAAAGGTGCAGGCGAGCGACCCGTCCCAGTGATTGAAGATGTAAATGGATTAACTCTTCTTGATCACTACCAGCTTAGTCCTGAAGGGGTTAGGGCTTACAGTATGGAAGGCAATAGCATTCACTATGAGTTAGAACCTGCCCAGAGAGCGGGTTTCCGTGCGCCTCTCATTGGTGGCGGTATGGGCGTTCATTTCTTGATGGCAGAGCTTTGGAAAGCACTGGCTGCCACTGAAGGCCCTAAGAGTTTCGATGCTCAAATTTATTTTCGTCGACCGATCTTTTGGGATGAGTCCGTTGGGGTGTTTAGTCGTGCAGGCAGTACGTCTGGCTGGGATGCTATGGCGCTGATTAAGGAGGATGAGCTGGGCAATAAGAAGGTAGCAACCGAGATAGGGCTACAGCTACGAGGGTAGAAACAACCCTCGTATATGGCCAAACAAGGGCGCTCTTTTGGGCTACCAGTGATCGTTTTTTAGCAACCTTAGCTAAGCTTTAGGTAAGCGCAGTCTTGCGGTGCCAAACACACGAGTTTCATCTTTGGTATTTTTCACCGTCATATCCAGTTCTACCAATCCTTCATCCTCATCAATGTCTGTGACTACTGCGCTGATGATGGCTGGGGTATCGGCGATCATGGGCGCTCGAAATACACCATCGATATGTTCTACCGTGCCGGTGGGAGCCCATCTATGAATGGCGCTGACTAAAAAGCCCATGCCCATTATTCCGGGCACTAGAGCGCCTGGAAAACCTTCTTTACGCGCCCCTTCATGACTTTCAAATCGTGGTCCGCCCCAGCCCACTGCTCGAGCGAATGCGCCGACATTGGCGAGTGTTGTGTCAGGCTCAAATACCGGTAGTTCGGTACCAAATTCGACATCTAAAATATTCTGGATACTCATGCGGTAGGTTTCTCCCGTATAACTAGGCGTGAATCAGAAATAGCCAAGAGCACTTCTTGGGCATCAAAAATTTCCATCCGCACAACAATAAAAATCATTCGACCCGACCGGCCTTGCTTGTCGTAAATATCATGTAGGTGGGATTTGCCGGTAATGGGCTGCCCTGGGCGTATGGGCTTAAAACACTCTACTGCTTTGCCGCCATCCATTGGAATGCCGCCAAGCGAGGGGAAATCTATGGGTAGGTGTCTGCCCGATGCCAAGCTGCATAAAAATGCTGGTGTGGCTTGGAAATCTGCATGCGTAATGTCTGTGAATTCAGCTCTGGTTTCGCCAGATGTTTGGGCGACAACGAGTAATTTTTCAGCATCTAGCTCAAAGTTCTTGCTGTCAAATTCAGCATTCAGAAACTGTTTTTTTAGTTCTTCAATATCTACCACGGGTGGTGCTCTCCTAACCTCTAGTGCGCAAGATAATACGGGCGTTGCTCGTTAATGCAAACTGGCTCTTTTCCAATGGCACTGGCAGCCATACAATGGGCAGCTAATTAAATTGGGTGAGAGAGTGATATGGGACCATTATCTGGGTTAAAGGTTGTTGAACTTCAAGGCATTGGACCGGGTCCATTTTGCGGCATGATGCTGGCGGATATGGGTGCGGAGATTATTCGCATCGACCGCTCGGCCTCAGTTGGGCGTGATGCACAAAAACATGATGTTTTAGCCAGAGGGCGTAAGAGTATTGCCGTAGACCTGAAGAATCCTGATGGTGTTGAAACGGTACTTAAGCTCATTGAAAGTGCGGACGTACTTTTGGAAGGGTTTCGCCCCGGAGTTACCGAGCGTCTAGGGCTGGGTCCTGACGTTTGCTTGGCGCGTAATCCGGGCATTGTCTATGGTCGTATGACTGGTTGGGGCCAAACCGGCAACATGTCTTTGGTTGCAGGTCACGATATTAACTACATTTCATTGTCCGGTGTTTTACATGCTATTGGTCAGCCTGGTGAGCGTCCAACACCGCCGTTGAACTTGGTTGGTGACTTTGGCGGCGGCGGTATGATGTTGGCCTTTGGCATTGTCGCGGCTTTGTTTGAGAAGGCGAAATCTGGCAAGGGTCAGGTCATTGATGCGGCTATGACAGACGGGTCTGCGTTGCTGATGAACTCTATCTTTGGCCTGATGAATCAGGGCGTTTGGAGTCAAGATCGTGGCAGTAACTTGCTTGATGGCGGTGCTCACTTCTACGGCACCTACGAGACAAAAGATGGCAAACACGTGTCCATTGGTTCAATCGAGCCGCAGTTCTATGCATTGCTGCTAGAAAAAACTGGGTTGGATAAAGATGGCGAGTTACCGCGCCAAATGAGCCGCGGCGATTGGCCCGCAGTGCGCGAAAAGCTAGAAGCCATTATGCGCACTAAGACTCGAGATGAGTGGGATGCCATCATGTTGGGTACCGACGTGTGCTACGCGCCTATTTTGAACTTTGAGGAAGCTGTAGCCCATCCACATAACCAAGAGCGTAATACCTTTGTTGAGTCTGACGGGGTCACTCAAGCCGGGCCTGCACCGCGCTTTTCGCGTACTGAACCACAAATGCCTAACCCGCCAGTGGCACCGGGAAGTCATAGCAAAGACATCCTTGTGGACCTTGGTATGAGCGAAGCTCAGATTGCTGAGTTAATAGCGTCCGGCGCGGTAGCCTGAGTCATCACTTAGTGAGGGGTGCCTGCTTTTGCGCAGGCTCTCTTGCTTAGATAAGTGCAGCAAGCCTTGGGGCTGATTAAGCTGCTACTCCCAGACACAACAAACCCATGTGGCTAGTTAAACAGACAACTAGCCGGAGAAACTGTCGTAAGAGGCTGCGATATCTAACATCACTTCACTGTTTACCTGCTGAAAGTTCAGAGACTTATCTAAGGCAATGTCTGCTATATCACTGTATTCGGCTTTCCAACGCCTTTGCCCATTCGGTTGCACTACCTCTTTAACCTGAATTAAACCGTGGCGGGTGTCGATTTGCTTGAGTTCCCTTGCCAGTACCCGTTTTGCAAAAGGCACAATTCGCAGACCAATGGTGGTGGAGAAATTCAGCAAGGTGTCGCTGATGGCCTCAACTTTGTCTTTGTGACTCAGCGCGGTAATGCAGTGGGCGGGGCGGCTCTTTTTCATGATGATCGGTGTTAGGTAGACGTCGCCTGCGCCTGCGGCAAATAATGCCTCCATTAACGGCTCATAGCCCTCAGGGTTCATATCATCAATATTGGCTTCAATTTTAAAGTGGTGAAGTTCTAGATCTTGGACAGAAAACTCATCTGTTCCTGCGCTCGCCGAATCTGCCACTTGGTAGTCGCCTAGTACAACTCTAAGGACATTGGGTATAGCGAAATCTTTATAGCCAACGCCGTAGCCGATCTTTTCGGGGCTAAAAATACCCTTGGGTAAGAACTCATTTACACTCACACCTAAAATGGCTGCGCCGGTGGGTGTGGTGCATTCGCCGTCTGTGCCACCATAGGTACAGGGCGCTTTGGCCAATAGCTCTTGGGTGGCAGGGGCGGGTACTGGGAAGCGTCCGTGAGCACAGTCCACCATGCCCGAACCCACTTCAATGGCATTACAGAGAATAATGTCTGGTTGCAGGTAGTCTATGCAGATCGCAGCGCCAACAATATCAACAATGGAGTCGATGGCGCCCACTTCATGGAAGTGTACTTTGTCAGGCGTGACATTATGAATCTTGCCCTCGGCTTCTGCGATGGCTTGGAAGATAGCCAGTGCCCGTTGTTCAATACCTGGTGCAAAGCCTGCTTGGGTGATGAGTTTTACAATAGTACTGTGGTGGCGGTGGTCGTGTTGATCCTCGGTGGTGACTTTGGCGTGAGTTCCACTGATACCCATTTTAACCGCATCATTCAGGGTCAGCTGAAACTCTGCGCTCAGGGTCAACTTTTGCAGTTGATCCCGCAGGTATTGCTCGGGGACGCCAAGTTCGATGAGTGCGGCAATGTGCATATCCCCAGCGATACCGCAGCTGGGTTGGTAGAAGAGTGCGCGCATAAACTAGGCTGTGTTTGCAATATTGCTGGCGAAATAGTCACCAGATGTGGCCGCAGCAGTAAAGTTCTCGTTTAAATGCTGCATAGTTTGCATGTCCGCATTCACGGCATCTAACCCATTTTCTAACACAAACGCATAGCTACGCTGAAACTCGGAAAACTTTGCTTGCAGCAATTGTGGTTGATAGTACTTGTTGAAGGCATCTGGGTTACCCCAGCCTAGCCATTTGCGACCGGCCAGAAAACGTCCGGCCTTCATGCCGATGAGCCCCATGCCGGCTGCTCTTGCTTCGTCCAGCAGCGGACGAAGATCGCTCATTATCGGCGATTCGGGAAGTATCGAACGATCTTTCCAGTCGTACCAACCTCCGGGGGTAATCGCAATCATGGCCAAATCGAATTGCTTGGTCTCGATAGCAGCGCGTAAAACGTTTTCTGCATTTTGATGGGTAGATAAGCCTAGATAATCTACTTTACCTTGGGCTTTGGCCTGTTCAAATGCTTTGTGCATTTCTTCGCTTTGAATGGTGGAAACATTGTTTTGGCCCATAAAGTAGTAGGCATCTACATGTTCTTGTTTCAGTTCAGTTAAAGATTCATCCAAGTAGCTTAGCCAGCCTTGGGCAGCGGCTTTGGCTTGACTGACGCTAATAGTCTCATTCCATTCAATATCGCTGGGCACCAAGGCCTTGGAGATGAGAAAAATGTCGTCTCTGCGTTTTTGCAAAAACGGTGCAAGATTTTTTTCCGCGTCGCTGTAGTAGTGCTGGAATCCCACATCAAAGGTGTTTACTCCTGCATCAAAGGCCGCATTCAGCAGATGGTCTTGGCGACCACCTGATAAGGTTGCACCGCAGCCAAAGATTAACCGGCTAGAGTTATGACCTGTGCGGCCCAGAGTTTGATAGCGCATTTCAGGTAGTGGGGCGTTGAGTCCAGCGGCTTCCTTGCCGTCAAATACAGACGCTCTAACATCACCAGATTTGATTAGGCTGGTTGCGCCTACGCCCATTAGTGTGCCGTATTGAATGAGTTTTCTGCGCGTTGCTGATATCTGCTCTAAGATCGAAGTTGTCATACTTTGCCCCTCATTGTTGAAGCTTTAGATCATACGCCCGCAGAGACAAAACATTCAAATGGCTTTGTTATTGCTTAGTTTGATGTTTGGTTTAATGTTTGGGTCGCCGGTTAAAGGTAATTATTGTCGGTTTATCGCCCGTGTTGGCTAACAATTTTCGAGCGAATCGGTAAACTTCCTCTGCCTAAATATGTCATCTAATTGACCTCTGCTATCTATCTGGAGCCTTTGTGAATCGATACTTCCGCAACCTGAAAATTTACCGCATCCATAGCCAATGGCCTGCCACAGAAGAAGAGCTGTCTGTGGTTCTTGCAGAAGCGCAATTCAAGCCTTGCGGCGCATTTAGTGAGCGCAGCGGTGGATTTGAGGCGCCAGTTGAAAATGCAGGAGAGCACTTGTGTCGCAAAGTGTCCGGTGCAGATCTTCTACAAATGCGTGTGCAGACTCGCTTGCTACCTGCGGCGGCGGTCCAAGAAGCATTGGTTGGCCGCGTTGATGCATTCAAACAGCGTATGAATTCAGAACCCAATCGCGCTGAGCGCCGTGATATGAAAGAAGAGGTGTATTCACAGTTACTGCCTCAGGCGCTGCTTAAATCTGACCGGGTACAAGCATTTTACTTATGTGACGAAGGCTTGTTGGTGTTGGGTACCGCGTCGGATACCGTTGCGGAGTATTTTCTAGACCAGCTCAAGCGCGCTATGGTTGGGTTGCAGTACTCTCCTTTGGCGTATCAGCAGCTACCTTTAGATCTTATGAATAAGCTGTTTTTGGGGAATGCTCAGCCGCCCTTACGCTTAGGTCGTGAGTGTCGTATGCGCGACCCTAGCGACACTAAGGCTTCGGTGAACTGGCTAGATATGGAGTTGTCTGATCCTGCGGTAAGACGCCATGTAACCGAAGGCCTCAAGATTGATCGGCTGGGTGTCACCTTTGATCAGGTCTGCGCTTTCGTTATGGACGAAGATTTGATATTTCGCAAGGTTCGTTTGCTCGGTCAAGACGATATGGACGATGTGCCTGAAGAAGACCCGCTGGCTAAGCACGATGCTGAATTTGTCATTATGGCCGGCTGTGTAAAGAGTTTGCTGAGCACTTTAAAAACCCAACTAGGCGGTTACGTTTCCTCATGAGTAAAGATTTTTTTAGCCTTGTCATGGTTCGCGCTTCCAGATTCTTTTTTTTCTTTGCCATTGGCTTGGTATCTGCTCCTGTGCTTGCAGATGCGGGGCAGATCAATGCCTCGGAGAGCGACTTTAAGCGGACTGTCAACGAAGCAGACAAGCCTTTAGCTGAGCAAAAGATTTTGCCTTGGGCTCGGGCCGATAAAGTGCTCAGAGATGCGCTGAATCGAGTTGGCGCTAACGGTGATTTTAATCCGAATAAGAAAGTGGATTGGGGCATTGTGCCCAATTTTTCCTACTCTTCGGAGCAAGAACTTGCTTTAGGCGTTGTGGCATTTGGCTTGTTCTTAGCAGATGAAGAAAGTCGCAGGGTTGAGAATGTTAAGCCGAGCCAAATTGTGTTCAAGACTTTTGCTTCAACGAATGGGGCGAAAGAGATCGGTGCAGGCCTGCGTACTTTATTTAAAGCGGATACTTACCGTTTGTATGTAGATATGGAGTATTCAGATACTCCTGAAGTGTTTTATGGCCTGAGTATTGAACCCAGTAGAGACGAGGCTAATGAGTTACTTTACGATCATCAAGGCCAGAATTTGCAGGTCCACGGCTTAAAGCGTGTTTTTGGTGACACATTTGTGGGGCTAGGTGTTCGATACCACAAAAATCAAAGCGATAGTTTTCGCGGCCCCAATCCCGGGTTAGCTACACTACTTACAGACAGCACTAGTGTCGGTGTCAGCGGTCAAGTACTGCGTGATACCCGTGACCACCAAGATAACCCGACCAGAGGTTCTGTGCTGCAATTTGACTACACCACGTTCACAGAATCCTTGGGTTCAAATACAGACTTTGACCAATTGCAGTTTCGCTACAGTGGCTACCGGCCCTTGCAGACCTTTTTAGCCAAGCCAGAGGCTACTTTAGCCTGGCAGGTACAGGGCTTGCTCAGTGAAGGGGAAGTGCCGTGGGATCGTTTGACTTTGCTTGGCGGTAGTCGACAGCTGCGCGGCTATGAGCGAGGGCGATATCGTGGGCGGCAAAAAGTATTGGCCCAAATAGAATTGCGCCAGCCGATAGTAGGGCGACATAGCATGGTGACTTGGGCGGGTATTGGTACCTTGTCTGATGAAATATCCGAACTCGGACGGGAGCGCTGGTGGCCTTCAGTGGGCGTGGGTTATCGCCTGCGACTGAAAGAAAAAATCAACCTGCGCTTCGACCTTGGATTTGGTCGAGATGACCGCGGCGTATATGTGGGCGTTAACGAGGCCTTCTAAAGCGTTAGTTTTAGCCTGCGCTGCTGCAGAGGTTTTTTTGCATCAGCAAATGCCTTTATTTTTGGGCTGACCATCATCTTGGGACATGGCATGCTGGGTGCTGTGTTTAGTAATTGGAGAGGTGGGTATGGCCAAAGGCAAAGTGAGCGACTTTAATTCCGAGTACTCTAGGGCTACGAAAACGGTCATGCTGATAGCAATCGCCGTATTTGCTACGGCCTGCTCCCCACAAACCTCTGAGAGTGATGGCAATAAGCCTACTCAGCGGCCAAATATTGTAGTGCTTTTTGCCGATGACTTGGGGTACGGCGACCTCAGCTCTTACGGTCACCCCTACATCCGTACTCCAGAAATTGATGAGCTGGCGCGTCAAGGCCAACGCTGGACAGATTTTTACGTGGCGGCGCCGGTTTGTTCTCCTAGTCGCGGTGCCTTGCTCACTGGCCGTTTACCCGTGCGTACGGGTATTTACGGTAATGCGATAAGAGTCTATTTCCCTGACGAGCCTTGGGGCATGCCTGGTGAAGAGGTCACGCTAGCCGAGGCGTTGCAAGACCGTGGCTATAAAACAGGTATGTTCGGCAAGTGGCATTTAGGCGACGGTCCTGATGCGCTACCCACCCGACATGGATTTGATGAGTGGTTTGGTGTGCCATATTCCAATGATATGAATTGGGTGGGCGAACCAGATTTTGAAGCACTAGTGAAGCTCAGTATGTCTGGTGATGTTGAACAACAGGCCATGTTTTTTGCTCGTCGAGCTGCCAAATATGCCGCGCCTGAGGAAGCCTTTTGGGAAGCGCCCTTGATTACCAGCCGTAAAGTCGACGGTGAATTCGTGGATACCACTGAGCAGCCCACCCAGCAAAGTACGCTGACCAAACGTTACACCGAGGAAGCCATTAATTTCATCAATAAGAGTGGCGATGATCCTTTCTTTTTGTATGTGCCCTACACCATGCCGCACACACCATTGTTCAGAAGTGACGAGTTTGTCGGCAAAAGTTTAGGTGGACGCTACGGTGATGTGGTGGAGGAAATTGATTGGAGCGTGGGCGCTATTCAAGATGCGTTAGAGAAGGCTGGGGTGTTGGAAAACACATTGGTTGTATTCTCAAGTGACAATGGTCCTTGGCTAAAAATGCACGAAGAAGGCGGTCGATCTGGGTTGCTTCGGCACGGTAAAGGCACAACTTTTGAAGGTGGTGTGCGAGTGCCGACAGTATTTTCATGGCCGGGCACATTGCCTAGTGGTGTTGTAAGCGAGATTGGCTCTACCCTTGATTTGTTTGCCACCGTTATGGCGCTGTCCAAAATGCCCCAAGACCCAGATGTGACTACAGGTGTCGATGGCTTTGATTTAACCGCAACGTTGCTCGAGAAGAGTGCAAGTCCAAGGCAAGAAATGCCCTACTACCGTGGTGGTGCTTTGTATGCGTATCGCAAAGGACCGTGGAAAATGCACTTTATTACTGAAGGCGCGTACGATCAGGGCGAGGCTCGAACAAAACACAACATCCCCCAGCTGTATCATTTGTTACGCGATCCGTCCGAGCGTTTCGATGTGTCCGAAAAGTACCCAGAAGTGATGGCAGATTTGTTAGCTGCGGCGGCGGATCATCAACAAAGCGTAAACATTAAAGGTCCATTGTTTGACCGGCGCTTGATGCCACGCTGATTGGCCCTCTGCTAATAGTTGTTTTTAAAGGGCATGTTTGCCCAGTGTTATGTGTAATTGGGAGAACTTAAGTGCTATCGATACCTACAGAATCCACAATCAGCGTAGATTGGTTTAACCAGTGTTTTGCCAGGGTTGGCTTGCAGGGGCGGATTGCTAGCTTCACTGCAAAGCAAATTGGTACCGGGCAAATCGGCAAATGTATTCGCTATAGTTTTGCTTTCAATGACGGCGATGCAGAAAACCAAGATGTGCCCTCCAGTGTCATAGGCAAGTATCCTGCTGATGATGAAACTAGTCGTCAGACGGGTGTGGCATTACAAAACTTCTTAAAGGAAGTGCGCTTTTATCAGCAGTTGCAAGATCGCCTGCAGATCAAAACACCCAAATGTTATTACGCTGAAATTCTTAATCAGGGCCCTGAGTTTTTTCTCTTACTGGAAGACTTGGCGCCGGGGGAGCAGGGCGATCAGCTTTTGGGCTGTGATCCAACGGTTGCGAGAGCCGCATTAGCTGAGTTAGTCGGATTACATGCGCCGAGTTGGTGTGATGATACTTTGCGCAGTCTTACTTGGTTGCGTGATGAGGAGCTAGCACAAAACCCTGCAGCCGCTTCCGCCACTATGGAGATGTATCGCGCTCAACTCGACGGGTTTATTGAGCGTTTTGGCCCGCACCTTGCTGACGACGAGCAATGGATTATTAAGCAAGTAGGTGCGGTGAAGGATTCGCCGCTAAGTGCAAGTTTCCCGCAGCCGTTTTCATTGATCCACGTAGACTATCGGTTAGATAATTTGATGATAGATCGCAGCTCCGGTGATTGTGAGATTACTGCATTAGACTGGCAAAGTATCACGCTAGGTGCACCCATGAATGACGTGGCCTACTTTGTCGGCGCAGGTCTTGAAGCTGATATTAGGCGCCCAGTGGAAGAAGATTTAGTTAGAGGTTATTACCGGGACTTGATGAATGCCGGGGTTGAAGATTTTACTTGGGAAGAGTGTTGGCAAAATTACCGCAGAGGTGCATTTGCCGGTTTTGCGGTAACAGTGATTGCTTCAATGATAGTTCAGCGTACTGCGCGCGGGGACGAAATGTTCACGACCATGGCGCGACGCCATGCCCGCCATGCGTTAGATCTTAACGCCCAAGAATTCCTCGTTTAGTCCGGCTGGTCATGGCAAGTGCTACCACTTGTCAGGAATTAGGCGGGCTATAGACGGCATATCCTTGCTTTTTCTCGGCCGACAAATTTTCCTTTAGATATTGATTGCCTAATACCTAGAGCAAAATAATACGGACAAGGATTTAAGCGAATGACTGAATATGTAATTACCTACTTTGGTGGCAATCCGCCTGCCAGCGCCGAAGAAGGCGCACAAAATATGCAAGAATATAGACAGTGGATGAACTCTTTAGGCGAGTCTGCGGTTAGCCCGGCAAACCCCTTGAAAAATACTCAAACGATTGCATCGAACGGTGTCTGCAACAAAGGTAGCGCCACACAAATGTCGGGTTTCACTATTATCAAGGCAGACACTATGGACGATGCAATGTCCATTGCCCAAGCGTGCCCCTTTCTAAAAACCGGAGGCACTTTGGAGGTTGGCGAGTTAATGGTTATGTCAGGCTAGCGCAAACCTTGCCAAGCTTCTCGTTCTAGTTGATCGGGGTCATTGATTACTGCACTGACCTCATCAAAGCACATGGTCGAGCGTTGCTCTAAGCTGTAGGCGGGCCAGCCGGGGTCACCGTCATTGATAAATTTGATCCACGCCTGATGCATGGTGTCGGCAACGTGTTGAGGCTTATCACCCGGACCAATAAACACATCTACTCCGGCTCGATCTAGATTATCGAATGCAAAAGGTATTTCTAGCGCATGAGTTGCGCCGAGTTTTCCGTCAAATGCCCGCGAGCGCCAATTAAACTGATAGAGCCAATTATTTTGGTTATACGGTACCCGTGCCTCAAGCATTCGTATGGCCGGTATGCGGAACATATGATCTGTAGTTAAAGCGACACTTAGCGTTGCTGGATCCGCCTCCGGTCGAGTTGTTTTATAAGTCTCTAATGCAGACATTGCGCCTAAACCTGTTGCAACACGGTTGAGCTTTTCAGCATCTGTTTTGCCAGAGCTCCAAAGGGTAGTCTCGTCTGCATTGGTGCCGGTGAGTACTGCAACCTGGTTGCCGATGCCTTTGCTTATTGCTGTTAGTGGATCTACCGGTAATAACTGTGTGCCGTGAACCGGGTAGAAGGGGCCAACAGTGGTGCCTAAGTTATTCATAGACCCAGCGCCGGACTCAAAATGACTTGCCGCTGTAGCTTGCGCTTGCAGAATTTGCTCTGGTGAGGCTGCCAGTAAGCCGATGGCATCGTTTTCACCAAGGTCAGCTAAAAAGCGCTCTGTAACTTTCGCCGCAGCTTCCTGTGGCAGTGTATGTTGGGCCGCACCACTTTGAGGAATGGCGCGGTGAAACAAGCCTTGTGCGGCTTCGCAGGCGATCAACGTACCCACGCTGAAACCGCCTGCAGATTCTCCAGCAACGGTGACGCGCTTGGGGTCGCCACCAAATGCCGCTATGTTCTTTTGCACCCATTGCAGGGCGGCGATTTGATCTAACGTACCATTGATATTAGAGCTGGCGAATTCCTCTCCAAGGTGGGTTAGGTCTGCAAAGCCCAGAGCACCAAGCCGATAGTTGATTGAAACCACAACAATATCGCCATTTTGAGCGAATCGCGTGCCGTTATACCAAGGGATAGCCCCTTGCCCTGTGCGATAACCGCCACCATGAATCCAGACCAAAACAGCGCGTTTTTTCTTGTCACTTGCGTCGCAGGCTTGTTTGGGTGTGGTGATATTGAGACTTAAGCAATCCTCATTCCACCGCACACTGGCGCTATCGGTCATTCCGCCACCGGAGAGCTGTGGCGCCGCTGGGCCAAATTTAAGTGCAGAAAACGGCTCGCTGAATACCGCCATAGGTTGCGGTGCTTTGAAACGAAGGTTGTTGATAGGCGGCTGTGCGTAGGGGATGCCGCAGAATAATAGTACGCCTTCTTTTTCGCGGCCTTGGATTGCCCCACATGGCGCTTGTACTGTTGCTAGTTGCACTTTATTTGCTCCCCAAATTGTCGAATGGTGATATTGAAACCTAGTATTACCTTAATTTGGGTGGTTTTTGTAATCTGATTTAGCCCTGGATTGCATGTTGTCTACATTGCTACACCTAATGGCTGTTATCATTGCGGGCTAGCGCGTTTTAGTCTTTGGCCGTAGCGCTAGGCACTTGTTAAAAAGGGAAGGGGAATAGGTTGAGTTTTGTAAAAATATTGATGTGGACACTTTTGCTTGCCGGTAGTCTGAATGCTTCTTGGACGGTGGCCGAGCAAACCGAAGACGCCGTTGAGTTCCCCACTACTATGGCTTGGAGTGCGTATAACCTAGGCACCACCGGATATAACCAAGCTGTTGCTATAGGTAAAGTGCTGAAAGATCATTACAACACTAACCTACGTGTGCTCCCCGGTAAGAATGATGTTTCTCGCTTGCTGCCATTGCAGCGTGGTCGTGTGCAATTCTCTGCCAACGGCGTGGCGACTTATTTTGCTCAAGAGGGTGTTTTTCAGTTTGCAGAAAAACAGTGGGGACCAATGCCACTGCGTATTGTTATGGCCTCTAATGGCGAAAGTAACCAAGCGTTAGGCGTGGCTGCGGACTTGGGTATAAAGAGCTATGCAGACCTTCGCGGCAAGCGCGTGCCATACGTACGCGGGGCACCTGCACTCAACGTAACCACACAAGCATACTTAGCCTGCGGTGGATTAACTTGGGACGATGTTAAACGCGTTGATTTTCCCGGTTATAGCGCCATGTGGACTGGCGTTGTAAATGATCAAGTGGACGCCGCCTATGCAACAACTGTTTCGGGTCCAACGCGTAAGCTAGAGGCCTCGCCTCGCGGTATATTTTGGCCGCCTGCACCTCATGATGATCCGGAATGTTGGGCGCGGATGAAAAAAATAGTCCCGTTCTTTAAACCTCATGTGGCTACTCGTGGTGCTGGTATTTCCGTGACGAACCCGCACGAAGGCGCAACATACCCGTACCCCATATTGATTACATTGGCTGATCGCGATGCAGACTTGGTCCATGATTTAGCCAAGGTTATTCATATTCACTATGACGAGTATAAAGATGCAGATCCAGGTGGCATTGGGTGGGCAATGGATAGGCAGGTATTTCGCTGGGTTGTGCCATTTCATGAAGGCTCGGTACGTTACTTCAAGTCTATTGGCGTTTGGGATGATGCTACCCAAGCCCACAACGACCGCCTGATACACAGACAAGACGTACTTGCCCAAGCATGGCAGGTACATAAGACCCGTTATCAGGGTAAAGAGGGTTTTGCGGATGCCTGGCTTGAGGCCCGGATTATGGCACTTGATGCCAATGGTTTTGATCCAATATGGCGCTAGGTATTTTGCTACTTTGTTCAGTTTTTCAATTGTTTAAGGCGACATAGGAACATCCGATGGCAGTCCAGCCCCACCCGTTTATTCGATCTCTAGTAGCTGGCCTGGCGCTGATAGCGTTGGTCTTAGCCATGGATACCCTGCGCCTATTTGGTGGTGAGCAGTGGCTTGGTTTTCTTGTTCAGGTTGAGACGCAGTATTTTTATGCCTTACTCGCCTTGTTAGCGCCTTGGGCATATATCACCTTTCCATCTAAGTCTTGGATAGATTGGCCCTTGGTCGCCATTGCTATTGGTATTTTGGCTCTATTTTTTGTTACCGCGGAACAAGCTTTGGATGAAGCTTGGGAATTTGCGGCACCTGAATACGCGATATATGCATCACTGGCATTGTGGGTAATATTGCTTGAAGCATTGCGCAGGGCGGCAGGTTGGCCTTTGTGTTTGATTGCTGGTTTCTTCTCGATACTGCCAATTGTTACTGAGTACATGCCCGGGCCATTGAGCGGCTTACCTGCGACTTGGGGTGAGGCGGCTGCTTATCATGTGTTGTCTATTGAAAGCATATTTGGCCTCCCTTTTCGCGCATTCGCAAATTTGGTTATCGGCTTTGTTGTCTTTGGCGTGGTCTTGCAACATACCGGTGGTGGCAAGTTCTTTCTTGATCTAGCTTTTGCGTTGTTAGGCAAGCAGCGCGGTGGCCCAGCCAAAGTTGCCATCGTTTCAAGCGGCTTAATGGGTTCAATGAGCGGCAGTGTTGTGACTAATGTTTTGACTACCGGCCAGCTGACTATTCCCGCAATGCGTAAAGCGGGTATGGCGCCACATGTGGCGGGTGGGGTGGAGGCATGTGCTTCAACTGGCGGTGTTCTGCTGCCACCCATTATGGGATCAACGGCATTTGTTATGGCAACCCTTCTGGATATTGCCTATATCGATGTAGCCATTGCAGCCGCGTTACCTGCGCTTTTGTATTTTGTCAGTCTTTATATGCAGATTGATGCCTATGCCGGGCGTAACAATCTGCAAGGCTTAGCCAGCGAAGATATTCCCAGTATCAGAAAGACCTTAGTAGAAGGTTGGTTTTATATGGGTGCATTTGCGCTGCTGATATTCCTGTTAATTTTTTTGCAGCGAGAATCTATCGCACCCTATTACGCAACCGCAGTTTTGTTAGTACTCAATCAGATCTCTAAAACCAATCGTCTCACGCTGCAGGGTGGTCTAGATTTACTCTACAGTGTGGGCAAATTGCTGATCGAATTGGTGGTGGTGTTAGCCGGAGTGGGACTGATTGTGGGTTCGCTGTCTATGACCGGCTTAAGTGGTACGTTAGTGAATGACCTGTTGAGTATTGCTGGCGACGATGTGGGCTTATTATTGCTTATGGGTGCGATGACAAGTTTTGTCTTGGGTATAGGTATGACGGTAACGGCTGCGTATATTTTCCTAGCAGTAGTTTTAGCTCCGGCGCTGGTGAGTCAGGATTTGGATCCGCTAAGCGTACATTTGTTTATTCTTTATTGGGCGATGCTTTCATACATTACGCCGCCGGTGGCTCTTGGCGCCTATGCCGCTGCATCTATTGCCGAGGCTAATCCGTTGAAGACAGGGTTTGCTGCAATGACGATGGGCAGCGTGATCTATGCGATTCCATTTATCTTTGTGCTGGATACCGCCTTTATTTTGAAGTCAGATACGTTGTCGTCTATGCAAGTGGTGTTTGAAGCTTTGCTCGGAGTTTGGTTGATTTGTGGTGGTCTGCAAGGGTTTCTGTCGGGTTACGGTAGGCTGAAGCATTTTTCTGTACGCATAGCATTAGCTGTAGGGGGACTTTTAATTGCGCTACCTTACATGGGCATTGCGTGGCCGGAGGCGCCAGCGAATGCTGATCATTTGATGCTCGGCGCTGTCTTGGTAGGCCTTGGCATGTTGGCAAATTTTATTGTCTTTTCAAAAGATCCCGAGACTAATTAATTCGAGATCTTCCAATATGATTAATGGCTACAGTTTAAGCCGGTTGAGGGTAACCGACTTTGATAAGTATTAGCTTCTGGGTGTAACCAGCGGGAAACGCCTTGGGAACTGATCAAACAGTTGTGAGAAGTTCAGCATTACCTGCAAGTCGCCGCTAATCTCCAGCTTGTTCTCGGACATCAGTGTGGGCCCGTCTACCAACCCCATGATTAGTCTCTTGAAGTCAGTAGAAGAAATTTTCAATGTGGTATCTGGCCTAGTGTTTTTGTTTTTGAAGTAGTTTAGAACACTGTGCTTAATAGCAATGGTGTAGTTATCCTGTGCATCGGTCAGGTTCAGCAATATGCTGACGTTTAGTTCATCTACTGCGCTGGGTAAAAGTCTAACTGCCAATGTCTGGAAGAAATTTTCTAACGGCATGCCCGCTGCAATGCCGCCACTGGCTTGGAAAGCTTTGGTTTCAGGTAACCCCTGCCTTAGTTCTAATGCACCGCACAGGTAGAAGTTGCGCCAAGGAGCTGATTCAGATTGATAGCCTAGCTGTTCAAGGGTGTCAGCTAATAATGCACGGCCGGCAATGTGATCTGGGTCCGACATCACAACGTGGTTGAGCACCTCTGCAACCCAGCGATAGTCGCCAGCTGCAAAAGAAGCTGCTGCTTTTTCTACCACGGCATCTGCGCCACCCATGAAGTCCATATAGCGGTTAGCTTGCTCGACGGGTGGAAGTTGATAAAGCGTGGCTGGATTGCCATCGAAGAAACCTAGGTATTTAACGTAAACAGCGCGGCAGTTATGGTGCACTGTGCCGTAGTAGTCGCGGTTATAGAACTCTTTGCCAAGACTGTGGGGTAAGTGGACCTGTTCAGCGATTTCCTCTTTGGTATAACCTTTGTTTGCCAGGCGCAATGTCTGGTCATGTATGTATTTATATAGGTCTCTTTGTTTCTCTAAATATTCCACCGCGTCTTTTTGACCCCAAATAGGCCAATGGTGTGAGGCGAATTGAACATCTATGCGATGACCAAAGAGATCTATGGATTCATTGATTTGACTCGCCCACTCCAAAGCATCTCGCACTTGTGCGCCGCGGGGCGTGTAGACATTGTGCAGGTGGTGAGAGGTGATTTCCGCCATGCACAGAGCTTTGAAGGCGGGTAGGTAAAAAACAAATTCAGCAGGGGCTTCGGTGCCTGGAGTCATTTGAAATTCGATTTCAACGCCGTCTATTGTGCGTGTTTCGCCAGTCTTTCGTATAAAGTCTGAGGGTACTATAAAGCCGGTACTGCCCATAGAGACAGCAGCGCCTAAACCGGTGGTAACGTAACCGGTAGCAGATGCTGGCAGTAGATTGCCATACATATAGGTTGCGCGCCGATTCATGGCGTTGCCGGCTAGCACGTTTTCGTTTAGCGATTCATTAACAAAGTCTTCTGGTGCTATAAGCGGTACTTCCCCAGAGCTTACTTGTGCTTGGTGCACTACACCCAGTACACCGGCAAAGTGATCTGCATGGCTGTGGGTAATCAGCACGGCAACAACGGGTCTTTCACCTAAGTGTTCGTTTGCCAAGGCTAGAGCGGCCGCCGAGGACTCAGTGGAAGTAAGCGGATCGATGATAATCCAACCCGTATTGGCGCGGATGAGGGTCATGTTGGCGATGTCGAAAGATCTAACTTGGTAGATGCCGTCTACTACTTCATACAGACCATTATGTTGTGCGTTTAGCTGGGACTGTCGCCATAAGCTTGGGTTGACCGTTGCAGGCGCTTCTGCATTTAAAAAGCCCATCTGCGCTAGATCAAAAGTAATGCGCCCATCGGCGTTCTTTAGTGTGAGTGGCTCAAGGGTTGCGATGAAGCCTTTTTGCGCATCCGCAAAACTTCTTGTGTTACTAAAGTCTAAGCTGGCTTTGACCTTTTCCTGGGCTGCCTGTGTATGTGCAGTGGCTGGTTTGGGTTCTGCAAGATCATTGGGAAGGGGTTTATAAGCCATAGAAATCTCTCGCTAGCTGTCGCCTGTGGTGTCCACTGGCATGTTGTGGATATTTTGGTCGACCTTATTAAGATAGGTTTTGGCGGCCTCAACCACCTTCGGCGCAAGCCAAATGGCAGAGACCATTGTTGGTATAGCCATAAGTGCAAATGATCCGTCTATAAGGCCCACAGCTGCGTCTATTGAAATCACTGCGATCAAAACTATGGAAGCAACAAAGACAAAGCGGTAAGCATTTTTGTAGCGGGTACCAAATACAAAACTGGCGCATTGGGAGCCATAAAACGAATAGGTAAAGAGTGTGGTTGTAGCAAAGCTCACCACGCTGAGGAATATGATACCTGTGCCGATAGGACCTAGTAACTGCGTGAAAGCACTGGCAGTGAGTGTGACTCCCTGAGCCTCAGCACTCTGCCAAGTGCCAGCAACTAGAATCATTAGGGCAGTGGCAGTACATATAATAAGCGTGTCTATGATTGGCCCAACCATTGCCACCAAACCTTCTCTGATAGGTTCGCTGGTTTTTACCGCACCGTGGACCAACGACTCTGTACCCATGCCAGCCTCATTGCTGAATGCACCTCGCTGCACACCATAAACCATCATAGCCAGAACACTGCCGCCCGCAGCAGCTTCACCGGTGAATGCATCGGTTATGATCATGGCAAAAGCGGCGGGTACCTTGTCAATATTTAGACCCAAGGCTACGGCAACGGTGCCGATGTAAATTACTGCCATAAACGGCACGATGATGGTCGCTGTTCTAGCGATTCTGTTTAGTCCTCCAAATATGATCGACCCTGCTATGGCGGCAAGTGCCATACCTGCGAATAAGTTGAAGTAGAACGGGTCTTCGTCAATAGCTAGGAGGCCTTGATCAATGAAGATAAGGTCGCGAATAATTTGAATGAGCTGGTTGCTTTGCAGTACAGGTAAGCAGCCGATCATGGCAACTATGGCAAAGAAGTAGGCGAGAAAATGCATGTTCTTAGGTAGAGCCTCGCGGATGACATACATTGGTCCACCCTGTAGTTCGCCAGCGTCATCTTTGCCTCGATACATTACCGCTAAGGAGCAGGTGAAGAATTTGGTAGCAATGCCGAGTATTGCGGTCATCCACATCCAGAAAATAGCGCCAGGACCGCCAATTTTGATAGCTAGTGCAACCCCAGCAATATTGCCCATGCCTATGGTTCCAGCTAACGCCGCAGACAATGCACTGAAATGATTGATATGGCCCGGGTCATTAGGGTTGTCGTACTTGCCGCGGATTAGATCAAAGGCGTGTCTGAGGTAGCGAAACGGCGTAAACCGGGATAAAACTAGGAAGTAAAAACCCCCGCCAAGTAATAGCCAAAGAAGCCACGGACCCCATGCTAGGTCGGCGAAACGCGTTGTAATGATGTGTATTGTATCTAGCATAAAAATCCAAACAGCGAGGCAGCAAAGACTAAATGTTTAGCGCGGTTGGTGCACCCAGAAATACGCGTTGTTTTTGGCTGCTTTGTGGTTGTTGTAGTCTTGGTGCAGAGGCTATTCTAGGTACCTTTCCACCCATTGAGATGTTTTGTGTGAGCGCAGACGAAGAAAAGTCATTGAGTACCGGACCGTTAGGTTTGTCTGGCGACTATGCAGAAGGGTATTCGGTTGAGCTTTTGCACCCCATGCCGCGCGATCAGGGGCGGGGGGCTGTGGGTTTAGACTCAGGGTTAGCATTGCTCGGTAAGGATCTGTGGACCGGCTATGAGTTCTCATGGCTGGATACCAAGGGTAAGCCGTTAGTGGCTGGCTTGAAGATAGCGGTAGATTGCGCAACGACAAATATTGTTGAGAGCAAGTCAATGAAACTTTACCTGAACGGTTTCGCCCAGACGCAATTTGTTGATGCACAGGTTGTCAGCGATAGGTTAAACCAAGATCTAAGCGCTGCATTTGATGGAGATGTGGCTGTTGAGTTAATACCTATTGATGAATTGGCTACACAGTGGGCCAGCATGCAGGGTCAGTGTTTGGATGAGTTAGATGTTGCGCTGTCCGAGTATCAGCGCGAGCCTGAGCTGCTAGGTTTGAGGAGTGGTGCACCTCAAGTGGTGACCGAACATCTGTATACGCATTTATTCCGCAGCCTGTGTCCTGTAACGGCGCAGCCAGATTGGGCCACGGTTATGGTGCGCTACACGGGTAAAGCTATAGACCATGCTGGACTTCTAGGGTACTTAGTATCTTATCGTAGCCACCAGGCCTTCCACGAAACCACGATAGAGCGGATATATGCCGATATAATGGCCAGATGTCAGCCAACGTTTTTGTCAGTGAATGGGCGTTTTCAGCGCAGGGGAGGGTTGGATATCAATCCGTTTAGATCTAGTGAAGTATGTCCCGTAATCGATGTTAGGATGCCGCGACAGTAGATTTACGCGCAATGGATTAAGTTGAGTGGCGCAGTGGTCTTAATCCTGATTGCTTGGTGCCACCAATGCGCGAAACCACTTCAGCCAGGTATTGTCCTTGCGCATCCAACGTTCCAATCCATCCATCTGAAGAGCCAATTCTGGCCCGTCAGCTAACATATCCTCGCGCTTAGTGAGTTTCTCACTCGGGTCTAATTCCTTAATTACCCGGGCTGGGTTGCCAGCAGCGATAACGTTGGCGGGAATGTTGCTGGTCACCACAGAGCCGGCACCAATAACAGAGTTCTCGCCTATGCTTACTCCTTTACAAATAGTCGCACCGTCGCCTACCCAAACATTAGCCGCCAATTTGACCGGCGCAGAGCGCCCAATGGCTTGCGTACGATCATAAATGTCGTGCCAATCTGCGTCGGTAATATAAGCGCCTGCAGCAAGCATAGTGCTGGCACCAACCTCAACAGATAGAGCCGAGTCGATGCGTACTCCGGGGCAAATCAGCACATAGTCTTGTATATCAATACGGCCTTGGTGGTCGTTCATTTCCCACGTAGTTAAACGCACGTTTCTGTCTGCTGCTGTTATGACGTGGACAGATTTGCCAAAGCTGATTTCTTTACCATAAATTTTTAGAAACCAAGGTTTCATGATCATCGAGTGATGACCTATCCGCTCTAACTGAGGCGCAATAAAATGTTTTACCCAAAAGGCCTCAAGCTTGCCTTGGAGTACTTTAAGGCGATACGGGCGATGGTCTTTACGCATGGATGCTCATCTAGCAAATAATTCGCCAAGAGTACCCGAAATACTGTCCTTTGCAGTAGGAATCTAAGAGGGTTTCCTCTAAGATTCCTCGCTCTATGGTGACCCACTTTGGTCCTCTAGAGGCGATATGCTGTGAACTCCGCCAGGCCTGGAAGGGAGCAACGGTAACAGCGGCTTCGGGCTTTAGATGTGACTGGGTGGGTTGCCACCATATTCAGGAGAGGTGGCAGAGTGGTCGATCGCGCACGCTTGGAAAGCGTGTAAGGTGTTAAAACCTTCGAGGGTTCGAATCCCTCTCTCTCCGCCATATAAAACAGGGGCCTTTAGGCCCCTTTTTTATATGCGGGATGAGCGGACTTGGTTCGAACTCTAGGTTCGAAACGAGGAACGCTCATAGAGCGTTGCGACATATGAGCGCGAGCGAACCCGAAGGGTGAAATCATCGCCAAAAGCGATGATGAATAATCCCTCTCTCTCCGTCATTCAATTCCTAAATACCTATATTAATCAATAGGTTACGTAATATTTTTTGCTTCATCTTTCAAGAAGTGCCCGCTCTGGTAACCAGTATTTTTCTTTCCCAGAAATCACACCAGAGTAAGTCGATTCCAATCTGGCGATGTTAGAGAGGGTGAGACCGGCTTCTAGCGCAGCCCCCTTCGGATCGCTGCCATCCTTGCGAAGTTCTACATAGAGAGTAGCGATGCCACTAAGAGCCCTTCCATTTTTCTCGCGGTCCAACTTTCCCATCATTAGCATTAAAGGCTTGGAGGCTCACTTATTTGTCGCTCAAGACCATCGATAGCAAGGTAGTAAACGTCTCGGTAAAGCCTCCCTCGAGGTAAGCCCTGTGGTCATTCAATGTCCAGCTTCCTAACTCTACGGGAACCCATGTATTGGGACTATCAAAATCCACTCTGTACACTCGAACCTGTGGACTGACCCCTATGTATCGCTGAAAAGGTAATATCTGATCTAATTCAGTAGCTTCCGCAAAATCATCATGTTCGGTGCTGGAGTTTTGATCACAGATCTTTTGCTCGTCGATCCCGTCAACATTTTTAGAAACGCAGCATAGCACTGAGCTAAAAAATACAAACTCTAGAAGGCGCCTCTTTGAATTAGCAAACTTCTGTCCAGTATTAGTTCTTAAATATTTTGCTAGCACCTTTATCGGTATCGAGTGCTCGATATGGATTGGGAGATGTCGCTTTGAAATTTTAAGATTTCTTGATTGCAGTCCTTTGTCCCAATTTTCTCTAGCGTCTGCGCCAATTACAGGAGTGTCGGAGGCTAGGATTGTTTCAGTTCTATAAACAGTCCCATCGCAATGGAATCCTTGGCCCTTTACCACCGAACTTCTTGTCGAATAGTCGTGAAATTTTCTGAGGGAGTCTGTGATTTGGGTTTTAGAACCTTGCTGTAAATAGACAAAAAGGTTGTTGAACTGTCTTGCTGCCTTTTGAAGATCGGCATCGATTGGGCAAGTGTGCACAAGATTAGGCGGTACCATAATCTTACTTTTCATAGATATCTTTGAATCGAACTAAGATGTTCTCTAATTCATCAAGGCGCTCTTCTTGTTTAGTCTCGCTACACTCATCGAATGCGAAAGAGCGACTGAAGTACGCGGTGTAATATCGTGCGTTTGCCTCATAGGCTTCATGTCTAGAGTGCCCCACGTCGATCGGACGCTCGAGAAAGGTGGATATCCTATCGATCAGTTCACTCTCTCGGGATTTTCTACTCATTAGATTATAGATACCTTCAGAGATGCTTTTGTTTTTTGCTCGCAAGTACGAAGGATATTTAAATTTTGGCTCACGTTCCATTGTCCTGCCTCGGTAAAACTAGACCAGAAGTTGTTATGACTTTCTCCCCGTAACTAGAGGTCGGGAGATGGCTCGGCAGCGGCATTCAGTTGAAATCATTTTAAGTCTGCTGCGGTAGGTTG